>ENA-OPNV01000179-OPNV01000179.1-human-gut-metagenome-genome-assembly--contig:-NODE-179-length-43050-cov-10.608861_pt1 | contig 43050 bp, 33 predicted proteins | sample MGYA00241542_ERZ501781 | MGnify/ENA primary metagenome ERZ501781 (study PRJEB25962, sample SAMEA2042609) | human gut metagenome | biome: human gut; feature: human-associated habitat; material: faeces...
GCACATTGGTTCCTGCACCCATCTTTGCTGTTGAGCCAATCAAAAAACGAACCTGTCCGGATTTCACTTTCCCAAACAGCTCCGTCTTTTTTGCTTCTGTATTTGCATCATGAATAAACGCAATCTCTTTTTCCGGCACTCCTTTTTCCATCAGCTTCCGTTTCAGGTCATCGTAGACATTAAAACTGCCATCGCCTTTTGGTGTGCTCAAATCACAGAAAATCAACTGTGCTGATTTCTGTGCTGCTGTATCTTTCCAGATTTCATAGCTTTTCTCTGCACAGACTGCTATTTTACTTTCCGGATTATCTGGCAATAATTCGTTCACCAAACGCTGATCCAGTGCTAACTTCCTTCCGTCATTGGTAATTTTCAGCATATTATCAACCGAGGCATCTACCCCGCCGTTTCTGACAACTTCTGCACGTTCTCCCAGACTTTCTACGATTTCTTTCTGCTGTTCCGTTGGTTTCAACACCACTGTTTCATATTCCGCTTCCGGCACTGGAAGCTTTAATTGATCGGAAGTCTTGATATCTGCAATCTCCTTAAACATATTCATCAGTTCTGGGATATTATAGAATCTGGCGAATCTTGATTTTGCTCGATATCCAGTTCCTTCCGGTGCAAGTTCGATGCTCGTGACAACTTCTCCAAAGGTAGAAGCCCAGGAATCAAACAGTCCAAGTCCCATATTTTGTAATTTACTGTTCTGCAGATACCGCTGCATAACATATAATTCCGTCATGCTGTTACTGATTGGTGTGCCTGTAGCAAAAGTAATGCCTTTTCCTCCGGTAATCTCGTCCAGATACTGACATTTATTGAACATATCTGCCGACTTCTGTGCTTCGTTCTGTGCAATCCCGGCTACATTTCTCATTTTTGTATAAAGAAACGCATTTTTATAGCTGTGTGCTTCATCTACATACAAGTGATCCACTCCCAGTTCTTCAAACGTAACTACCTGATCTTTTTTCTCTTTCTGATTCAGTTTTTCCAGCCTTGTCTGCAGTGTCTTTCTGGTCTTTTCAATCTGTTTGACGGTATAATGTCCGCCATCCTGTTCATACCTTGCACTCTGAATTGCCATTTCCAGATCATCAATCTGCTTCCGTAACATGGCTTCCTGACGTTCATCAGAGATTGGAATACGCTCAAACTGGGAATGTCCAATGATAATAGCATCATAATTTCCCATAGCGATCCGGGCACAGAACTTCTTTCGGTTTGCTGGTTCAAAATCTTTCTTGGTTGCAACCAGGATATTGGCTCCCGGATATAACTGTAGGAATTCTGCACCCCACTGCTCCGTCAAATGGTTTGGCACGACAAAGAGATTCTTCTGTGATAATCCCAGTCTTTTACTTTCCATTGCCGCCGCTACCATTTCGTAGGTCTTCCCAGCTCCTACTACATGTGCCAGAAGTACATTGTCTCCGTAAAGCTGGTGTGCAACTGCATTTTTCTGGTGCGGACGAAGTTCTATTTCCGGATTCATTCCTGGGAAAGTCAAATGACTGCCATCATATTCACGGGGACGGATGCTATTAAATCGTTCATTGTACACCTTTACCAGTCGTTCACGTCTCTGCTGGTCTTTAAAAATCCAGTCCTTAAATGCTGCTTTCATGGCATCCTGCTTCTGTGATGCCAGCATGGTTTCTTTCTTATTAAGGACACGGATCTCATCACCATTTTCATTGACACTCTTATCATAGATACGTACATCTTTCAGGTTCAGGGTATCTTCCAGAATCTTATAGGCATTTGCTCTCTCAGTTCCATACGTTGCATAGGCAAACGCATTTTGGGGACTGTCGGCATTCTTTCCTGTAATCCTCCACTCACCATTTACCTCAGAGAATTTCACCTGTATTTCTTTCTGAAGCAGATACCATGGTGTATGCAATGTTTCTTGCATAAAATCCTGATAATCCGAAGGTTCAATCCAGGTAGCTCCAATACGCACTTCAATCTCCGATGCTTCCAGATCTCTCGGCTGAACTGCCTCTAGTGCACGCACATTCGATGTGAATTCCGGATGATTCTCTGCAAAAGTTCTCGCAGTATTTAATTTATCCCTAACATTTCCGGAGAGATATTCATCTCCGCTTTCCCACTGGTCTGTCAGTGGATTTTTGAAGATAACTCCAACCAGCTCTTCTGTAATTTTCTCTTCGGTCTTTCCGGTCAGCTGTGCCATATATGGGAGATCTACTTTAGCCCTTTCATTTAAAGACAGAGCAAGTGCTTCTGTGGCTGTCTCCACACTTGTCACAGCAACCGCCTTTTTGATGGTTCGTTTGGTGAACATGTCCGCTTTCCGCTTCAATGTTCCATCTTCATTCAAGTCTTCCAGGGAACACAGCAGACAATAAGAAGAGTCATCAGAAAATGCCCGTTTGTTGGCATTACTTCCAATGACTCCATACTTTACCGTGTAGGTATCATATACCTGATTCAGTTTTTCCTGCTGTTTCTGGATTTCTTCATCTGTGACGTTTTCCTCCATCTGCAAAGCGATCAGCTCTCGGACAGTATCACGGATTGCAACCATCCCTTTTACACGTTCTGCAGTAGCGGCAGGCATTTTCACCTGATTCATCAAAGAGTTGACACGGTAATATACCTGATCATCTACCACCGTATAACTGTAATTTCGCACATTTGGATCTGCTGGAATACTCTCTGGCATCTCATCCAGTTCTGTCTCCACATCTACTACCGGTGCCATGCTTCCCTTGATGTGTTTCACTGCTTCTGCTAACTGTAATTCTAAATCAGCTCCTTCCATTGGAGCACAGGTTGTTTCCATACCATACGGACCGGACACTTCTTTCATCTCACCCAGAATCATTTCCGGATGCTGAACAAAATACTGATTGACTGTAATGCCATTGACATCACTATCCAGATTTATCCATTCCGGCATTTCTTTCGTAAGGCTTTCCCTCTTCTGGAAAAACAGGATATCAGCACTGACTTCTGTTCCTGCATTTGCCTTAAAAGCTGTGTTCGGCAGTCGGATTGCGCCCAGCAGGTCTGCACGCTCTGCCAGATATTTCCGAACTTCCGGTGATGCTTTATCCATGGTTCCCTTTGTTGTGATCAGCGCAGCCACGCCGCCTGGACGTAACTGATCTATAGTCTTGGCAAGAAAGTAATCATGAATCATGAAATTGTAGCGATCATACTGACGGTCATTGACCTTGTATGCACCAAATGGCACATTTCCAATCGCCACATCAAAAAAATCATTAGGATAATCTGTCTTCTCAAAACCTTTAATCTGAATATTGGCATCTGGATAGAGCAACTTTGCAATTCTACCACTGATGCTGTCCAGTTCCACACCATAGAGTTTGGACTGGTTTAGATCCTCCGGAAGCATTCCAAAGAAGTTACCAACTCCCATAGACGGCTCCAGAATATTTCCTTTTGTAAATCCCAGATTCTCCAACACCTGATACATACTTTCAATCACAATCGGCTGTGTATAATGAGCATTTAAGGTGGAAGCTCTGGCCGCCACATATTCCTCTGGTGTAAGAACCGTCTTTAATTCCAGATATTCTGTCTCCCATGCAGCTTTTGTCTCATCAAATGCATCTGCAAGACCTCCCCAGCCGACGTACCTGGATAAGATTTCCTGTTCTTCCGGTGTTGCATTGCGGTTCTCATCCTCACATTTCTTTAACAACTGGATAGCCATGATATTTGCTCGGAATTTCTCCTTCGGTGTTCCCTGTCCAAGTTCATCATCTGTGATGCGGAAGTTCGTTGCTTGAATCGGTTCTGCTATTCCGTTAATCTCTTCCAAAGATTCTTTTTCTTCCGATACCTCAGCTTCTCCCGATAATTCTTTTTCTTTTTTATCATAATCTGTCCACACACGTTGAGAAATCGCAGTAAAATACGAGGACTCTTCCTCCATAATTTCTTCCCTGATTTCCCGTAATTCATCTAAGGTATCCGCATTTACTGTTTTGTTGTGATAATGATAATAAAGTACTTCTTGTCCGAGTTTTACATCCAGACGTTCCAATTCTTGTGTTGACATTCGATTCCAAATATCATCTTTTTCCGTATGAATCGTGAAACCTTCTCCATCATCATGATATTCTAATGTGTATTGAAGTCGATTCGTTTCTCCCTTAACTTTACAATCAAAATCATGGATTGTTGTTCTGGTACCGGACATATATTCTGAATCAACTAATCGCAGATCCGTTATATCTTCCGCTGTCAAAGTATCCTGATCCAGCTGTTCTCCTAACATCTGCTGTGCTTCTTCCAAGTCTGCCAGTCTTTGTGCTTCCTGTCGCTCTTCGTACTTTTCCATTTCTTCCGGTGACAAATAATCATCTGTGCGGATTAACTGGCGAACACGTTCTGCAACCTTGTTCCACTTTAATAAAACTTCTACCTCTGGACTGCCAATTTTCCCTTTTGCAAGTTTTAATCCTTTTGCATCATGGGATGCGTCGGAAGCATCTGCTCCTGGTATTCCGGGTGAGGAACCACCTGTTCCATACTCATTTTTCAGGAACTCAGCTGCATCTTTCATATCATGATGTTCCATGAAATACTCATAGATTCGGTTACGTCCTCCTGCAGTAATGCCGCCTCTTCTTAACACTGCGTCAATTTCATCCTGTGTGATAAAGGATAGTGCCGGACGTTCGACCGTAAATTTCTGGTCTACCCAGGAACGCTCCCTCTGAAGATCCTGAAAGCGTTGGAAATATTCCGGATTATGCTGAATCTCCCAGCGGTGATAATCTCCCGGATTCTCATCCATATATTTCTGCAGCCATTCAAAACGATAGACAATCGCATCTGCTTCCTCTTGATCTGTCCATGCTCCACTCACTACATCCTGCCAGTCTGAATATGATTGTTTCTTTTCCCAGTTTCTGCAAGTATCCCGAAAATGAAGTGCAAGAAGATTGGTCATTTCTTCCTGCTCCTGTTCAATGGCATTATTGGAAATCAAATTATCCACGTAATTTCCATCCTCATACATATCCCGAATTCTGTTCGCTGCTTCTTCCCACGTAACCATGCGGTCAAAGTTTCTTCTGGCAGAGTCCCCTCGCCGGATACGGATACCATCATTGTCATACCAGATACTGATTTTCTGACCATCTATGGTAAATCCTTTGCCACCAGTTCCATATTCATCTTTCAGAAAACTCCGCATTTCTTCATTATCCAGACCTTCAATCAGTCTTGCTGTAATATGAAACAGTGTATTTTTCTGTCCGCTTCCCGTGCGGAGAATATCATTTACCACTTCATCGGAAATAAGAAAAGCGGCTGGCTGTTCCAATGCAGCTGCCGCTTTCCTTATTTCTCCTAACTGTTCCTCTTCTGTTGGGAACAGTCTTAACTGTAAATAATCTCCTGAATCACCAGCTCCTCTGCCTGTGCCTTGATCTGGTTCATGTGTCTGGTCCATGCCATCCCGTCTGCCATTTTGTCCGGTGCCGGATCTTTCTCCAGAAGTTCGTTCATCAGGTTGTCTACTCTCTGCCTTGCCTGACTGTCGATCTCCATCAGGTGACTGTCCAGACGGTTCTGCAGTGTCAGAATGTTGAACCTGGCTACCTTGTGGTTTCTCAGATACTCTTTCCTCATCATTCCGTACTTCCCGATGGTTCCTCTCGTCTCTTCTAGGCTGATATCTGGAATCTGATACTCTCCGTTCTGGCTGTAACTGATCTCTCTCATAGTCTGTTTCCTCCTTTTTTTCTTCTCTATCTTCTGTGTTATCTGTATTGCTTTCACGAATTAACGTGTTGAATTCATTATAAGCTACTTCTTTTTCTTTTGCAACCGTTTTCAGGTCATTTTCCAGATCATTCAGAACATATCGTCCAATCTGCATCAGGACTGGTCTGCTGATCTCGTTGACTGCACTTCCCAGATGTCCTAATACTTTCAGCTGATTGAAGTCCGTAATATGCCGAAAATCCTCTGCATCCAGATATTCCTGTGCATCCAGCCCACATCGGTTTAGTAATACATACCAGACACTATTGGTCATCAGTTCCCGGAATTCTACTTCCTGATTCTGTTCGTCCAGTTCTTCCAAAAATGTCCCTGTTACATCCAGTCTCAGTTCTTCCAATGCATCTGGAAGCCATTCCTGCATACTCTCCTTCGCTGCCTGATGCAGACTTTCAGCAAGTCCTCCTTCTATATCTTCCAGTGATAACTGCTCCTGCAGATAATCTGCCACCAGCTGTTCTCCTTCCACCGGAAGATTCCATAACTGAGGATCCTTTCCAAGATTCCGCACTTTATAAGTGTCCTGCACATCAAATACATAACGAAGTTTTGTTTTCGGTCCGGAAGTATTGTCAATCAAGGCAATCCCCTTAGATCCCTTTTTGATCCAGCGGTACATCTTCTGATTCCAGATTTCCATGGATGCTACGGCAGTTGCTTCCGGCCGCTGTGCATAAATTAAAAGCTGTTCTGGAAAAGTGTATTTGTACAGTCTGGATGCCGTGTTTAGGAACCGCATCCATTCCTGCGGACTGGCAGCTACATCTTTTGCCACCTCTTCCGTCAGCTGTTCCATTGCATATAATTTATTTGCCATGTGCTACTCCTTTTCATAAAATAAGGGACTGCTTGGCACAGTCCCCTTAAAATCATCATTGTTACTCTTTATAATGCTGTGGCAAGATCTTTTGACTTATTCTTTGGCACTTTGTCTGACTCTTTTGCCTTGATTTCTGCCTTAGCTTTCTCCAATCTTCCATGGATTCCACCTTTTACTTCCGCTTTTTCAGCTGCTTTTTCTTTCTCCAGACGTGCTTCCCTGCGCTCAGCATTTTCCATTACTGCTGTCTTTTTATCACAGAACTGAACCTTATCAGAAAGCTGTTCCTGTCTTTCCACCTGTGTCTCATTGACTTCCTGTACCATCGCATTTAATTCTGGAACCTGAAAAATTCCGTTATCAGGGAGAATCAACACTTCATGAACGGAAGATGGGATGACAAAGTAATCACTTCCCAAACATTCCCCAATCTGTTTACGAATATCTTCCTGCAGTAACAGGGAAGCCCCATTCATCTTAGATTCATTGGTAAGGCAGAACATTGGATTCTCCACAGTTTCCATATCCAGTTTTTCATTCAAAAGATTCTTTGGTGTTCCTCCAAAAATCATGGATTCGACAATCTGTGTCATATCCACCAGTTGCACACCTCTGTTCTTATCTGCCATCATCGCATCTGCCTGAATCTGTTCGACAGATACTCCCCATTCATTCATCAGAGAAACAGTTACTGGAATACTGCTGATTCCCTCTCCATTTTCCTCCAGGTTTACTGCATAATAAGCTGCAAAATCTCCGTGTTCTGTGACTACTTTATCTGCAAGACGATCGGTATTCCATTCCTTATCACAAATTCTTACCTGTAACTTATTTTTCATCTTTTCATAATCCAGAATATCCGGAACTCCCATATCAAAAAATTCTGCTTTTCCCTGTGCCTCAATACGCATATCAGCCACATCGCCAACACAAGAGTCTACATCTTTTCCATGGATATATTCCTGGTAGAGGGAATCCAGATAGACTGTCGGTACGATTCTCTGATCTCCGTTTGGAATCGTAATACCTGTCAACTTCAACCCGTTGTTTTTTTCTACTTCCTGCAGTTTGATTTCTGCGTCCTTATAAGACTCTGGCAGATACTCCTTTACATTGTCTTTGACATATTCATAAAATTCTTTTCTGTTCATCATACGCTTTTACCCCTTTCTGATCATGTGATGGTTCATTCTTTTTCTACTGACCATCTGCTCGGCTTTCTTCTGATAAGCCATCATTCTCTTTAAAGTTTTCTCCTGGTTTTTTCGTGCTTCCTGTCTTTTGTCCATTGCTTTCATCATAGTTTTCTGTTCCTTTCTGTGATTTTTTTGTATGAAAAAGGGAGCCTCACATAGAAGCTCCCAATCATAACCGTTGGTTTCCTTATTTGTTTTTCCTTTTTCTGCAGATATAAAGTCCTGCCATACCTCCTGTGGAGATTACCAGAAGCAGAATCGGCAGCCAAATATTCGTGCTGTCACCTGTTTTTGGTGCATTTGATACTTTTGTCTCTTCATGGGACTGTGGTGTATCCGGTGTGTTCGGTGTTTCTGGAACTTCCGGTTTCTCATTTGTCAGATTGAAAGTAACTTCCACGACTGGTGTACTGTCATTCGCATAAGCAAATGTCACTTCATGCTTGGTCTGATCCAGTGTGTATCCATCCAGTGTTTTTGTTTCCACCAGATAATACTTGATTGCTGTATCATATTTGCCGTTCTTAAATGTGGCAATCTCATACAGCTTACTTTCTGCATGACCGGCAGCGTCTGTCTTTAAGGTTTCCAGAACCTTTCCTTTGCTGTCACGGAGTTCAAATTCTACCCCTTTCAGTGGTTCTCCTGACGATTTATCTGTCTTATTGAGAATCACTTTTCCCTTGGCAGTATCATCTTTCATAGCCACTTTCTGAATTTCTCCGGTGTCTTTCACCTCAAACGTCACATCGGCTGTCAGAAGATATCCTTTCGGTGCCTGCTCTTCACGTAAGGTATATTTACCGATTGGCAGTTTTTCGATATAGTGTGCTTCCTCTGTGGAAGTCCAGCTCTCTACTACCTGATCATCCTTATCGAGAATCGTCAGTTTCGCACCCGGAATCTCAGTTTCTCCTGTGATATCCGTCTTACTGATCTCTACTTTTGTCACATCATCTTTCATCTCATGCTTCTGAACCTCTGCTGTATTCTCTACTGTAAAAGTAATACTTTCTGCAGTAACATATCCATCTGCCGGTTTTGTCTCTGTCATGGTGTATTCCTTACCAACAACCAGTTCTTTGATCACATGGGATTCTTCCGTAGAAGTCCATTCATCTACTATATTGCCATCTGAATCCGTCACTTTCAGGTGTGCACCTGGAAGTTCTTTACCTGTTGTCAGGTCTGTTTTGGTCAGCTCCACTGTGGTTGGCTGATTTTCAAAAGTAAAATCGTAGCTTACTTCTGTCTGGTCTTCTCCGGCATATTCAAAGGTAAACTCCTGTACTTCTTCTGTTGTAACAAATCCGTCCGGTGCAAAGATTTCTTTCACATAGTATTTTCCGTCTACCGGAAGATCTGCCGTAAAAGTAATCTGTCCTTTTTCATCTGTTACTCGCTGCTCGATCAAACTGTCTTTCTCAAGAAGTACCTCGCCCTTTGCATTTTTGATATCTTCACTGGTATAAAGACCGAAGACACCACCTGCAAGAACACGTTCTGTGTCTTTTTCTTTCTTCAGAACCGTAACCTTTATTTTCTGACGGGCATTCTGCCATTTTTCATCATAAGTGATGACTGGTGTATTCTGGTCCCGGTAGGAAAGGTCAACATATCTCGGCTCTCCGTCCAGCACATAACCATGGGTTGTTTTTACTTCCTTCACATAGTATTTTCCAGCCGGGAGATCTCCCATCTGTGCAATGCCATTGGAATTTGTAGTAATAGTTCCCACTTTTTCATCTGCTTTGAAATAATCTTCGCTGACACCATCTGCCGCTTTGATATCTTCCGCAGCAAATACATCGAAAGTTACATTTGAAAGGCTTCCGGTTACATACTCAAAGAGATGCTCCACAGTACCTTTTACATTGTCCAGAAGTGTCACTTTATCCAAAAACTCTCCATTTTTGTTAATGATCAGAAGTCCTGTTGGAACTTCATCTTTCATCTCTACTTTCTGAATCTCTGCGGTATCTTCCAGCGTGAACTTCACATCCGTTGCTTTCAAATAACCATAAGGTGCCATTTCCTCACGAAGGGTGTATTCCTCACCAACTGTCAGTCGTTTGATCACATGTGGCTGATCTTTTACAGAAGTCCACTGATCCACAACATTTCCTTCTTTATCGAGAACGGTGAGTTTTGCCCCATCCAGTTCCACACCTGTTGTTACATCAGATTTTGTGATTTCAACTGTTGTTGGCTGGTTCTTTTTCACAGTTTTCAGTTTTACTGTCTTCACATCCTGTCCCTGATAATAAGCATCCAGATTCAGCACTTCATCAGAGGATGCAAATCCAGCCGGTGCTTTTAACTCTTTCACATAATACTGTCCAAGTGGCAGATCCAGCGTACATACTGCAAGACCATCATTATCAGAAGTCATTTCCTGTAAGAGTGTGTTTGCTTTCACGATTACTTTTCCATCCACCTTAATATCCGCTTTGTTATAGATACCAAAGACAGCTCCTGCTACGGTTGCACCATTTTCTGCATCCTGTTTTTCTACCTGAATCGCAACTTTCTGTCGGTCATCGCCAACAGTCACTTCCTGTTCAATTACCGGTGTATCCTGATTGGCATAGACAAATGCGACTTCTGATCTGTCATGGTTCAGGACAAATCCTTCCGGTGCAGTCTTTTCTACTACATAGTAAGAACCAAGTGGCAGGTTATCAGCAACTGCTTTTCCGTCTTCCCCAGTCGTTACCGTTGTTACCAGTGCATCTTTTGCATAGATCAGCTGTCTGTTTCCGTTTTCATCTTTCTGGTAATCCGGTGTATAGATATTTTCAGCTGCATAGACATTAAATTCTGCACCCTTCAGGTATCTTTCTTCATAAACAAAATCTTTCTTAAATCCGGTCAGCATCTCACCTTTTTTATAAATCGTCAGCTTTCCTTTTACCGGATGGTTCTCGTAATCTACCGTAATAATGGCATCTCCGCTTTCAGAATCCATCTGGTATGCTGTGTTTGCATCCACTGCAATCTCTACATAATTCTTGTTGATTGTGTACCCTTCCGGTGCGTTGACTTCCTCAATCCGGTAATGTCCGATCTTCAGATTCTTCGGCATGATCAGATACCCCTGATTGTCCGTAAAATAGGACTTATGGGTTGTTGTCACTGGGTAAGTTGTTACCTGCTCAACATACTTTTTATTATCCAGGTCATATACCTTAAATTCTGTTCCTGCAATCAGGACGGATTTCTTTGTTTCATCGTCTTTTTTCACGATTTTCAGTTTTGCCTTAAACTCTTTATCCAGAAGCACTCGCCAGATCTGCGGCTCATTTGGATGATGCTCTGTGATATTCACTTCAAAATCATCAACTGGCTTGTAATTGTGCGGTGTTGTAGTTTCACGCACAATATAGCTTCCAAATGGTAATGGAATACTGCAGGCATATCCTTTGTCATCTGTGAAAATCTCCGTTGCTCCATTTTCTCCACTCACTACTGGTTTGGCAGAATCAAAATCATAGCTTCCATCTGCGTTCTTTGTAAGGGAAGATTTCAGATAAACTGTAAATCCAGCTCCGGATAACAGATCTGCATCTGTCTTTCCATTGTTGGCTGCTTTGATGATCTGGAATGGCTGTTTGATGACCTGCTCACTGGAAGCGCACTCTCTTTTTACTTCTGCTGTCATATCTCCTTCATAACTGCATGTAAGATTATGCTCTTCTGCATCTGCTAGGTATCCGGTCGGCGGAGTAATCTCTTTGACATAATATTTGCCAAGATATAAGCCATTTACAGAAGCCTGTCCTTTGTCATCTGTTGTAAGAGAAGCTACCTGCTCTCCTGCTTTATAAATAGTTCCCGTTGCTCCATCCGGGTACACGATATCTTCACGGGCATACAGTCCATAAACTGCACCTTTCAGTGTGGCATCTCCCTGTGGTACTGCTTTTCCTGTTTCTTTATCAACTTTGAATAAATTGATCTTTGCTGTCACACGGTCATTGCTAAAGGTATGGGCAAATGATACGGTTGCTTCTTTATCATTGGTGTAAGAAAACTTGAACGTATACACATCTTCTGTATTTCTTACATAGCCTTCCGGCGCCTGATCTTCTTTTACTGAATAGGAATATCCAATCGGAAAATCTGCTGTGAATTTTGCAGTTCCATCTGCTCCAGTAGTTGCTTTCTCAATCAGTGTTCCTTTTTTCACAACAACGGTTCCGTCTGCATTTCTAATATCATCGGATGCATACAGAGCAAAAATACCGCCTTTCAGTGGTTTCTTGGTGTCTTTATCCTGTTTTACTACAGAAACATCTGCTTTCTGTCTCTCGTTGTTAAAAGTCACATCTGCAAATACAACTTCTTTGTTCTGACCAGCATAAGTTAGAGTCACTGACTTTTCTTCGCTGCCGTTATAGAAAGAGTCCGGTGCTTTTGTTTCTTTTACCACGTAGGTTCCAAGATGCAGGTTTTTCAGTGTGACAGAACCATTCTCACCTGTTGTCAGGTTTTCTTTTACAAGGTCACCTTTGCTGTACACTTTTGTACCATAAGCAGTTACGATATCTGCCCCGGCATACACGTTATACACTGCATTTTTCTGTCTGCGGTTTTCATACTGAAATACCGTTCCATTTTCACTGACCTCTGCTCCGGTCAGAACCTGTCCTTCTTTGTAAATGGTAAGCTCTGCCAGCTGTTCCTTATTTTCCACGGTTACAGCTGAGGTCTTACTTGCTACCAGTTTTACATTTGTTGCCGTTGCATTTACTACATATCCCTGTGGTGCTGTGATCTCTTTCAGATAAACAGTATCCTGTGTCTTGATGATCGTAACAGAAGATTTTCCATTCTTATCTGTTGCCGGCATCTGAGTGATCAGCTTTGTACAAGCCTCATCGCTGTATACACCGAATACTGCACCTGCAAGATTGACATCCGCTGTATCGTCTTTCTTTACGATTTCGATCGTAGCCTGTTCAATCCAGGACACCTTTAAGCTTACATATTTTTCATCAGCAACACCTTCTCCAAATACAAATGCCAGATCCTGAACACTTGCATTCGTAGTCAATTTATATGCTGAATAATCTTTTGTAATACTTCCCTTCATTTTTGCAGAAAAAGTAGCACTTACATCTCTTGTCTGTGTCAGAGGAGCTGAGAGATAAAACGTGGTTCCTCCTCCAATTGTTACGCTTGCACCTGCCGCACTTACATTTCCAGTAGATACATTATGGAGCTTTACTCCTTTTGGTAAGTCCATTGTGATTTTCTGCTGGGAAGATGCGTTGAACTGAATGTTCTCCGTTCTCTGAACATTTCCATCTACATAAGCCTTTACATCCGGCTTTGAAAATGACATCGCTACATCTGGTATTTCCGGCTTATTCACACAATAATTATAGAGTTCTTTTGCCAAAGCCTCTCCTGTAGCATTGGTTCCGTAAAATGCATCACTACTTCCGTTGGCATATGATGCAGCCATATGAATAATGATGAATCTTTTTCCTTCTGAAAAATCCGTGTGTTTATTAGCGAAAAAACTCTCGCTTCCTGCGGCATCTGTACCGTAATAACACACTTTTGCTAACGCCTGATTGTCTCCAATCTTTGTAATTGTATAATTTCCAGATCCAGGTCCTGGCTTTGCTGGCTGTACACAATACGCAATTGCTCTGACGCTTCCGTAGCTGATATAGTACGGCTCTGTCAGATAGGTTCCAAGATTATAATCTGCATATCTATACAGTGGTCCTTTTTCAATTGTTACCTGCTGTGTACTTCTTGCTGAATAAGCCGAAACTGCTTCAAATGTTGCAATCTCTCCTTCTTCCATAGCCTCAAGATCCACACCTTCGTCTCCTGCCTGTTCCAAAACATCATGAAGCTCTAACCCTGATTCTTCATCATAGGTATCCTGATTCTGTGCCTGCTCTACCAAATCATCAAATTCATCAGCGTCAATATCGGTAATCTCCGATTCTGCTTCTGAATCCTCCGCTTCTTCTGTCTGCTGTTCACTGCCAGCTGTTTCGGATTCAGTCACTGCTTCACTCCCTGCAGCCTCTGTCTGTACTTCTGTTTCTTTCTCACGCACAATCAGGTTTCGGCTGATCTGGTACTTCGGATGCTCCTGATTTACCGGTTCCACATAATAGACCGCTTTGTAAGTGTCCGCATGATCTGTCGTAAAATCCTCATTCTTTTTGTTCTTTGCTTCCTCAAATGTGACTTTGACCTTGTTATCATCCTTGATTTCCAGTCCTGTGTAGTCTGATTTCACATCAAATACACTGCCTGTTTCGATTTCATAATCTTTGGCAGTCACCACCTCATCTTCATCCAGAAGGTCTTTCACTTCCTCATAAAGTGGAGGTTTTTCCTCTGGCCGGATCTCCGCTGCATATGCCGTCATCGGAGACAGCACTGTACTAAGCATTGTCATGCCTGCCAGCAAGCCAGATACTACTTTTCTAAAATTACCTTTTTTCTTCATGCTAAGGTCCTCTCTTTCATAATATTTGTATTAAAACAGACAGTCCTTAGACTGCCTGCAATACACTACTTATCGTTGCGGAAAACTCAGATTGAACTGCGCATTTCCCTCGCCGGGATCAACCATTTCCACAGTTGCTTCATACTGTCTCCCTGTTTTTCTTGATACCAGATCCTTATAATGGATTTTTCCTTTAGACAGGAACTTCTTTGCTGTCGTCTTATCCATCCTTTTCCCCTGGCTTGCAAGGAATTTATCATTCTTCCACAAGGTAAAAGCACAATTCCGGTCAGAACAGTAAAAGTTTACTTTTCCTTCCCGGACATCAGCTCCACAACGGGGACATTTGCCAATGACTTCTCCTTTTGCTTTTCCCTGAAACTGATTTTTCTTCTCTTCTGAAATCCCCTGATATCTGGCAACCAGTTCCTGCATCAGCTCTGTAATCCCATTTAGGAATTCATCTGCTGTCTCTGTATTCTGGGCAATGTGATTCAATGCCATTTCCCACTCTGCTGTCATTTTCGGAGATTTAATCTCATCCGGCAGAACCGTAATCAGTACATTTCCATCATCTGTCGGCACCAGATTTTTCTTTTCCCTTTTCACAAAGCCAGACTGAATCAGTTTTTCAATGATTGCTGCCCTTGTTGCAGGAGTACCAAGTCCTTTCTTTTCTGTATCCTCGGTCAGCTCTTCATTCCCTGCACGTTCCATCGCAGAAAGCAGGGTATCTTCTGTGTACTGTTTCGGTGGCTGTGTAAAATGCTCCGATACAAAAGAATCACAGGGACCATAATGCTTGCCTGCCCAGATATCCAGCTCCGGCTCTTCTTTCTCAATCTTTACGCCAAAGAACTGTTTCAATCTATTTTCAATCGTCTTGAATCCTTCCTGCTTTGTTTTCTTTGCTGTGAGATAAAACGTATGATAATTACAGGTAATCTGGCATTTATGGCTCTCATAAATATAAGGATCTGCAGTTGCTGTCAGAACCCTGGCACTGATCAGATACAAAATCTTGCGGTTTCGTTCTTTCAGTTCACCAATATCTGCTTTGGCTACTTCCATGGTTGGGATAATCGCATGGTGATCAGATACTTTCTTTGAATTTAATACCTTACTCACGTCTGACTGATATTCCAGACCTTCGGCATAAGGCATTTTCCCAAGTAGCATCTGAATCAGTGTTTCAGTGCTTTCTCCCATCTCATCTGTCAAATACTGGCTATCAGTTCTCGGATAAGTGACAAGCTTCTGCTCATACATCTCCTGCACGGCATCCAATGTCTGCTGTGCGGTATAACCAAACATTCTGTTAGCTTCCCTCTGCAGAGTGGTCAGATCATAGAGCTTCGGAGGGCGAACCGTTTTCTCTTTCACATCATCCTTCTCTACTTCGCACATCCGCTCTAGGCAGTCCGCAGCCACTTTATCTGCATCCTCTTTTTTCTGAAAATGCTCTGTGACCGCATCCATGTCATCAAACTTGATATGAGCTATATAATATTTTTCTTTGGTAAATTCCTTGATCTTCTGATTTCGATCCACGATCATGGCAAGTGTTGGTGTCTGTACTCTTCCAACTTTCAGATTCTGGTTATACAGAACAGAAAAAAGACGGCTCGCATTGATTCCCACCAGCCAGTCAGCCTTTGCCCTGCAAAGTGCTGACTGATAGAGACTGTCATAACACGAACCGTCTTTTAATGACGCAAATCCATCTTTAATTGCCTGTTCTTCCATAGATGAGATCCAGAGCCGCTTCATCGGCTTTTTGCATCCTGCCTGCTCATACACCAAACGAAAGATTAACTCACCTTCACGTCCTGCATCAGTAGCACAGATCACCTCATCTACTTTGGAATCTCTCATCAGTTTCTTTAAGATTCCGAACTGCTTCTTTGTGCCCTCCAAAATCTTGTGTTTCCAACATTCCGGCACAATCGGCAGATCCTCATATCTCCATTTTTTATATTTTTCATCGTATTCCGATGCATCGCATAATCCCACCAGATGTCCTACGCACCAGGAAACGATATAACCGTTTCCCTCCACGTAGCCATCTTTTCTTGTTCTGGCTCCAAGCACGGAAGCCAGTGCCATCGCAACCGATGGCTTTTCTGCAATCACTAATTTCATTTACTCCTGCTCCTCTTCTTCATCTTCCAGCACATTATCGTCAAAATCTTCATCTCTCAGGATTTCCGGTTCTGTACTTTCTTCCTGCTCATCTGCATCGTCTACTTCCCGTTTTTCTGACTCTGAATCTTCGGATTCATCTTCATCCTCTTCCATCTCATCCTCGTCATCATATTCATGCTTTGGTTTATAGACTTTGAAGTAATATCCTCCTGCCGCAGCTCCGACTGCAACCAGTGCAATCAAAAGATACGTTACAAATGGACTTTTATCTTCAGGCATCTGAATATCATCCTCTACCTTATCTTTCTCGGCTGACTCTGTCGTTTCCGGCTTTTCTTCCTCTGCTTTTTTCTCTGGTTCTGCATAAACCGTATCTACTTCCGGAAGTGTCACCGAATCAGAAAGTGTAAAGTTCATCAGATCTTTTTCACTGACTTCTGTAAGAAAATACACATTATCCTGAGATTTTGAATTGTCAATAATCAGATAGAAAATCTTACCACTCTTAGTTGAAATGGTATAAAACTCTTTTGTGCCTTCCGTAGCTGTTTTGGTAACAGAATCTGCTGTCTCGCCTTCTTTATTAAGCTGTTCCTCAATACCTGTTACTGTCCGATCATCCACGGTTCCTTTTGCATCTGTTGGCTCAGAAGCCTGTGCATCCTGTGGAAGTGGTGAAGTCGTTGTTTTCTCAGTCCCAGTTGTATCTGCACTGGTCGTAGTTGCCATTGCGCCATTACTGTCATTGGAGGTTTTCTGTTTCTCTGCCTGCTTCTTTGCCCATTCATAATAAGGATTCTGCAACACATACTTTTCAGAAGTATTTCCGGCACCATCCGTTACCGTGATTTCAATCTGTTTTGTTGTAAAATCTTTCTGTGTCAGTTGCACTCTCAGCATTCCATCCTTCAAGTCTGTATAAGTGGTGCCATTGACTGTTACTGCAGTAATCCCTGATACTGTATCATTACCCTGAATCGTCAGCACACCATCTGTCAGGGAAGCAGAGAGTGTAGGCTTTTCCGTGTCATAACACTTAATAGAGCGATTCTGCTCATAGACCTTCCCCTCACCATCTGTCACACGCACATACACTGTCTGATTTCCAGTGATCGTGATACTTCCACTTCCGGTTACATCCTGCCAGCTTCCATCTTTTCCTGCTTTTGCTTCAATCTTTGCTATTGAGAAACCTTCCGGCATATGACTGGCATCTACCGTAACAGCAATGGTTGTTTCTCCCTGTTTCCAGCCATCCGGTTTCTCAATCGTGATTGCAGGCGTGGTATTCTCAGCTGCATAAGCAGTCTGTGTCTGGAGCAAAGGTGTTGTCAGGCAAAGAAATGTCGTTGCTGCAAGCAAGCTCTTTTTTACCCTGCTTTTAGTAATTGTTCTCTTCTTCTGTTTCATTTTTTCCAGATTCATCATCGGCTTTTGTTTCCTCCTTCTGTATTTCTACCCTGCCGGGCAGTTCATTTTTCATTCTCTTTTTGAAAGCTTCCAATTCCGGAATACTCATATCCATTGCACGGATAATTCTTACAATTTCCAGATTTTCCGCTTCTGTTTTTGCAATCTCCGCAGCCTTAAACCGCTTTAAATCTGCTTCATATCTGGCTTTGGAAGCTTCCATTTTCTCTTTGGCTTTCTCATAATCTGCCGTAGCTTTTTCAAGACTTTTCATCGGTTCTCCTTTCCGGACGGCTGATGCAGCCGCCCTTTTTTCTTACCATCGTCCAAATCCATAGAAATGGCTCTGCCAGTATGGGGAATTGATGGACGTATACTGCACCGGATGTCCACAATGGATCATCTGACCATTGCCTACATAGATTCCGATATGCGTTACCGGCTCCCCTGCGTCGTAAGTTCCAGTAAAGAAAATCAGATCTCCCGGCTGCGCCTCCGACTGGGATACTGGTGTACAAATGTTGTACAGTCCCTGTGCTGTTAGTCTTCCTGTATTCCTTACACCAGAGTTTGTCAGACAGTAGCTTACAAATCCAGAACAATCGAATCCACTTGGGGAATATCCACCCCATACATATGGTGTTCCAAGATATCTCGCTGCTTCATTTAACAAACGCTGTGCTGCTTCACTGGTATATTCATTGCCGCCAAAGCCTGCTCCTTCTCCAGTTTCCAGATAAAAGATCGGGTTTAACCGCTCTCCATTTTTCAGAAGTTCAATATGAAGATGGCTTCCTGTGGAATTACCAGTATTTCCTACAAGACCTATCTCATCACCTTTCGTGACGGATGCTCCTGCAGATACACTCCGGCTGCTTAAATGTGCATACCGCAGTTCATAACCTTTTCTGTCTTTGATAATGACGTAATTTCCATAGCTGTCGTTATAAGCAGAAGTTGTAACTGTTCCGGTCAGTCCTGCCATCACTTTTGTTCCCTCCGGTGCTCCGATATCCATACCATTATGAAGCTGATTTGCTCCTGATATTGGATGAATCCTGTATCCATAATAGCTGGTCACACTGGAGTACCAGTTAAAATCAACCGGTGTTGCAAACATCTGCAAGTTGCCTTTTGTATCGTTGTAGGCACTGAACAGTTCTTTCTGGAAAAATCCCAGCCTGTCCTGACAGATTGACATCAGGTTTCCACTATTTAAGGTGACATTCAGCACATCTACATCTCTTGTCCTGGTCACTTCCACTTCCTGACTTCCATTATCATCTGCCAGATAACATTCCCATGTCTGATGTCCATGTGCAGATGCCGCCGCATGATTATCATAGTAGACGTCAAACTGTACCCCGTATCTTGCGAAAGCTCCGGTATCTTCTACCGTATATTCGACACCATTCATTACCACCTTTGTTCCCATTGGAACAAACGGATTGGAAGCATCTACCGCTAAGGTGTGATTGGCTGTTGGATATGCTCCACTGGCAGTTGGTCCTCCGCTCCAAATACCACAGCAGATTGGACAATTACAATATCCGCTTGTTACAACCTGTCCCAAAGATTCTCCAACTCTTACTGTTGCTGTCTCTGTCACAGTCTCATTGACCGCTTCTGTAGTCAGATGATATTGCTCTGCAAACAACGCATCCAGCTCCGGCTTGACCTGTTCAAACGTAAACTCTTCATACTTTGCTGACAGATAACTGATCAGGATAAACGGATCATGCTCAATAGGTCCGATGTTATATCGGTATTCCTCATGTCCCGGTTCTTCAGATTCCATGTTGTTGATCCGCTCCTGCAGATTAGCTTCCAGCTGTGTATAATACAGTTCCGCTTCCCGGATTGCCTGATCCGATGACAGATAACTGGTTCCTGTGTAAGTGATCACATTTTGTAAAAACACTGCAGAGCATGACGTGACATTCGTTATGATCAGAAACATCAATCCGATCAGAACTGCTACACTGATATACACCTTCCGGTTTTCTTTAAAGAAGTTGGTCACTTTGCCGCCAATCTTCTTGATATAATCAATCGTACCTTTTGCAGCTGTTCCTACTGTCTGTTCACTTCGCTTCGCTTTGGCATAATCCCGTTTGATCTGTTGCTTCTGAATCTGCTTTTTCAGCTTCTTCTGCTCCTGACGGGCTGCCGCCTGTGTCTGTTTCTCTACCTGTCTCTCCAGTCTGCTTCTCTTTCTGGAAGCCCTCTGTTTCCTTCGTCTGGCACTTCTCTGTTCCAGCCGGTAAATACCTTCGCCGCCTTCTTCCAACTTATGGGCACCTTCTACCGCCGCATTATCGTCTTCATTTTTGCTGATCTCACGGTGCAATGCTACGGAAGTTGCACTTCCTGCTTTCTTGACAACAGAAGCTTTTTCTGTTTTCACAGATTCCCCTTCACCAAACTTCAAACGGGATTTTTTCTTTCCAGGAGATTCTCCTTCATTTGCCTGATAGACCTGTGCTTTCTTGGAATGCTGCTTTGCTTCCTTTTTCTTTCTTGCTTCTTCATAAGAAAACTTTTTGGCTTTTTCTTTCTGTTTCTGATGGCGGAAATTGACTCCATCCGTATCCATCTGGTTCAATTTCTCCATATCTTTGTCATTTTTCACAGAAGCACCAGTTTCCTCATAAGCAAACTTCAAACGTTGTTTTTGTTTAGGCTTTTTGCTGCCACCGGTCTGATTTCTCCGGCTGTCTCCCCTGTTTTCTGATAGATCAGCACGTTTATCTTTCAGTCTCCCTAACTGTCCGACTTCGGATTTTTCTGCAAGTCTGGATTCTTTTCCGACTTCAGCACGGATTCTTTTTCTATTTTGCTGTTTACTACTCTGTCCAAAATCCTCACTTTGCTTCTCTGTCCGTATCAGTTCCGGTGCATCTCTGGATTTTTGCACAGAGGGACGAATATTTTTCCCACTCCGTTCAGACTGGCGGGGAGACTTATCCACAAGGTTTTCTTCTTTTTCCCCCTGTTTTCTTCCCATCTGCACATCACTGGCACAGTTACTGACACGAACAGAAGATTTATCTGTCAGGTTTTCTTCCACCAGACCATCCTTGGTCATCTTTTGGACTTTCTTGTCCCTGACTTTCATTCTCTGTTCTGCCACTACTTACTCCTCCTTCTTCGGATACCCTTTCCCTGCCTGTAATAAGCAGAGAAAAGCGATGCCGAAAACAGCACCGCCACTAAAAGTTAATACATATGAAATTGCTCGTAACATTGTTTTCTCCTTTGATTTAACCTGCTTCGGAAGTCTCCTCTAAGCGGGTTGTCATGATTTTATAGAGGGAATTCTTCGGGAATCTGTCTACAAATGGGATAATGACATTTCCATAGAACAAAAGTCCTTCCCCCTCATTACTGTTGGTTACATAGGACAGCTGGGTTGGTGAGATATTCAGCTGCTTTGCCAGAATCTGCCTGTCTCCGGAAGCCTGGTTCAGCATATAAATAAAATCTGAATTTTCAAATATATTCTCTATCTCCCTGGAAGACAATAAATCTTTTATATTCTGGGTGATTCCAGTTGGAATACCACCCCATTTACGAAATCTCTTCCATATCTCCACACTATAAGCTGCGGTCTGCTCTTCCTTCAAAAGAAGATGGAACTCATCCACATAGTATCTGGTGGACTTATGAGCAGAACGGTTCATTGTTACCCTGTTCCAGACCTGATCCTGAATGACAAGCATCCCAATCTTTTTCAACTGCTTACCAAGTTCCTTGATATCAAAACAAACGATACGATTGTTGATATCTACATTTGTGCGATGATTAAATACATTCAGGGAGCCTGTAACATAAATCTCCAATGAAGTTGCAAGACGCTGTGATTCCGGCTCTTCCTGTTTCCGCAACAGATTATATAAATCCTCCAGGATTGGCATCTTCTCCGGCATTGGATCGGCAAGATATTCCTGATATACTAACCGCACACAACGGTCAATGATGGTCTTTTCTACCGGCTCCAGTCCATTCTTTCCTCCAACAATCAACTCACACAAAGACAGAATAAAATCTGCTTTCAGTGACAGTGGATTATCTTCCTCGGAATAATTCAGGTTCAGATCCATTGGATTGATATACTGGTCTGATACCGGTGAAACCTTCACCACCTGCCCATGCAGTGCCTGTACCAATGGAGAATACTCGGCTTCTGGATCGCAGATGATGATATCGTCCTCCGTAATCAAAAAGCAGTTTGTAATCTCTCTCTTTGCTGAGAAGGACTTACCGGAACCTGGTGTACCAAGAATCAGTCCATTCGGGTTCTTCAGACGTTTCCGATCAACCATGATCATGTTGTTGGATAATGCATTCAATCCATAATAAAGAGCCTCCCCTTCCTGAAACAGTTCCTGTGTCGTAAACGGCACGAAAATCGCTGTTGAAGATGTGGTAAGTCCTCTCTGGATTTCAATCCGATTGACTCCCAGTGGAATACAGGACATAAGTGCAGCTTCCTGCTGATAATCCAGCTGTTTTAAGGAACAGTTATATTTCTGTGCGATTCCTTGTACTTGGAAAATATTGTTATCCAACTTCTGACGCTTCTTTGCGGTATTCATTACCAGAACCGTTACAAGGAACATCCTCTCATTTCTGGACTGCAGATCTTCCAACAGGTTCTTCGCCTCTTCTCCATAAGTCACAAGGTCCGACGGAAGCACATCCATATCATAACCGGAACGTACTGCCCGCTTCTGCTCTTCAATCTTCATCTTATCCAGATCTGAAATCTTACTCTTGATCATCTTGATCGCAGAACTCTGGTCAATGGACTGGATATGAATGTTGACATTGATGCTGTCATCCACATCCAGGAAGTCTGCAAGCATCCGGTCTGTAAGCTCTGGTGCCAGAATCTGCAGGTAACTCACACTTCCCATCGTTCTTCCCATCAAAAATGTCTGATTCTTTGAAAAGTTAAAGGAAGTCGGTGCAATAAAATCTTTGGTCTTTAATCCGGTTTCCGGCAGCATCTTATACTGGAACTTAAATGGTTCAATGCGATCCTGGTTGAACACATGATACAGAATCTCCAGCCTTTCCAGACCATTCAGGGAATGTGCCTGTGCTCCCAGGACCTTAAAGTTGTTTAAGATATCTGTTTCGATTCTTTCAAGCCTTGGCCTTGCCACCTTCAGGCTTTCTGCTTCGATTCCAAAAGTAATATACTTTGTCTTCACCAGACCATTATTTCCTTTGGAAAGCTGATTTTTCAGCATAGTACGGTACTCTTCACGAATGGCATTGAAGTCATCGTTCTGATCCGGAATATCAATACTTTTTTCAAATTCTGCCACATCCACCTGCTGATTGATAAAGGACAGCTGCACACTGATGGAAGAATCAAAGTAATTTAAGAAATCACAGTAATTTTCAAATATCGTGGTCTTATCCTCATTTAAAGCAAGCTGATAGTTGATGTCATAAAACTGAATCGTCTTGGAGAAAAAGGTCTTTGTCACCTGGCAGATACCATCCTGCAGCATTCGAATATACGGAATACTCTGCTGTGCAGTTGTAGGAATGTTTTTCTGTTTCCTACGATCCCGTTCCTGCTTCTTTCTACGCTTTTCCTGTTCTCTTTCTTTTCTGCTTTTTTTGTTTCTTCTTTCCTGACGGTTTCTTTTTTCCGCCAGGGACAGACGCTCCTGCTGAGCCTCCTGCTTTGTCTTTTTTGCCATCCGGCACACCCTCCTTTTTCACAAGGGTGGAAATCTCCTGATAAAAATTTTCTGTCTTATATGGTCTTACTGCCGGACAGATAAACTTCTGTCGAATGATATTTGCCACCACTTTTTCAAAGGGAAGACCGTCTTTTTCATACATTGCCATGAAGAAAAACGGAAGCATGATCGTTACCATCAGGATGGCTGCGATACTGGAACCGATTGGTTTTCTCATGACCAGATAAAACGGAATTCCCACAACTGCGGCAAGTGAAAAGAAAATCAACTGCCGTTTTGTCAGATTTAACGCTACTTTTGTTTTGACCTTGGTAAGGTCTTTTGGTACTGGTACATACGCCATGGTATGCGCTCCTTTCCTGCCCGTTAGTGGGCATTGAATATCGATTTGCTAAGGCTTCCTGTCTTGAATAATGAAAATGCAAGAATCACGGTATAAGCCGCTACTGAAAACATTGCTGCATGAAGGTCACTTGATATGGTCATTGCATTTACTAAAACTGCATAAATCCCCACGCAGACCATCATGAAGAATCCCTGAAATGCCAGTGCGAACAAGCCTTTTAAATAGTTGTTTCCGATATTGCCCCATTCCTTATTGGTCATGGTAGCAAACGGAATTGGTGCTATGGAAGTATAAAGGTAAATCTCAATCATCCTGCCATACAAAATCACCGTAATGATAATTGACAGAATGTGCATGGTAACACTGATCAACATCGTTTCCATGGATAGTAGGAACAAATCCCCTAACTCCATATCCTCCAGGGCATCCACAATCCGTGAAATTGCTTCTGTTGCATCCACCGCAGTGTTTCCTGATATCACCCCGGCGGCATTGTTGACCACATGCTGGCCAACATCAAAGACCGCCATCGTGATATTGAACGTATTTGTCACCAGATAAATGGCTACATACGCTTTGAAGATCCAGAGGAAAATGTTATAAGTCTCAAATTCATGGAAATTGTTTTTTTGTGTTACCATCGTGATCAATTCATAGCACAGGACAAAGGTGATGATCAGTCCCGCAATGGGGACAATCACCGTTTGGGATATATTCTGAATCAGATTAAAAATCCCTGCATTCCATCCCTGCGGTGTCTGTCCCACCTGCCCGGCTATGGTTCCCACCTGCTCATTGACAGACGTGAACATGTTATCCAAACTTGACTTAATAAGCCCGATCAGGATATCCTTTATCGCTTCCGTAATTCTCTCAATGATGGTGTTCATCTACCACTCCTCTTAAGAGAACAATGTTGCCAGCTGTGGAATCAGGGTAGTTCCCAGCAGCATGATTCCGGCACCAGCCATCAGCTGTTTGATGCCCTGGCTCTTAGCACCGGGATTGTCATTTCCATATCCTTCCAGAAGGTTTACGACACCCCACACGCCAAGACCTGCGCCGATTGCGACTACAAGAGTTTTTAAAGTTGTAATTGCACTGCTAAAAAATGCCATATACATTCACCAAAACTGACTTCTTTCAGGTGTTTACGGGAATGAAAAAACACCGACTAAAAAGCCGGCGCACCTAATGTCAGTTATTCCTTTCCTCATTATTTTTCGTTCATTCCCATGGTTATTCCGACAGCTCCACCTGAATTACCTCCACTTCTTCTTCGGGTTTCGGTGTGTACTGCGGATTTAACTCTTTTTCTACTTTGTATCGGTTTTTCTCATTTTCATCTGCAAGAAACCGATAATTTTTGTGTTTCGTGATATCATATTTGTCTGAGAAAAATGGTCTGGCACCACGAATCTGAAGGATACATTTTCCTCCATCCATGACTGCAATCTCATCTTCTGTCATCAGCTGTTTGCCTGTTTTCTGGTAATTCAATCCAAAGGACTTCTGATTACTCCTCGTTTCCGAAGTGTTATACAGATCAATGGTTTCCTTACCCAGAAGCTCACTCATTTCCTTTAAGGTAGTTTTCTCTTTTCCTCCAAGAAATAGTGTCGTATCACAGTTACCCAGAATGGTATCTGCACTATCCTTATACATTGCCTTTAACTGACTCTGTGACTGTAAAATAATAGAAGCAGAGATTTCCCTGCTTCGGATGGTTGCGATCAGCTTGTCAAACTGTGGAATCTGCCCGATGTTGGCAAACTCATCAGCGATGACACGCACATGAACTGGCAGTCTTCCACCATACTCATCATCTGCCTTGTCGCAAAGCAGATTGAAAAGCTGTGACTGTAACATGGCAATCACAAAATTAAAGGTTGTATCTGTATCGGACATAATCAAAAACAAGGCTGTCTTCCTGTCCCCGATCTTATCCAGTTCCATTTCATCATAAGACATGATCTCACGAAGTTCTGCTATATCAAATGGTGCCAGCCTCGCACCACAGGAAATAAGAATACTTTTGGCAGTTTTGCCAGCCGCCATTTTGTATTTTTTATACTGTCTGACCGCAAAATGCTGCGAATCTCTTTCTTCCAGTTCCTGGAACATCATATCCACAGGATTCTGGTAAGTTTCATCCTCTTCACGGGTTTCGCTTTCATTCAAAAGATCCAGAAGGGTATTCAGATTCTTTTCCTCTTCATCCCCTTCATACCAGATAAAAGCAATCAGTGCTGTATACAGCAATTTCTCTGCTTTCACCCAAAAATCTTCGGAAGCTTTTTCCCCTTCGCCTTTGGTATTAACAATGATTGTTGTCACCAGCTTCAGGATATCTTTTTCAGACCGTATATAAGCAAATGGATTGTAATGAAGCGATTTGGAAAAATTGATAGTATTCAGAACCTTAATCACATATGGCTCATGAACTACTTTTCCAGATCTATCTTTCATAATATTTCCATTCTTATCTTTCTTAGGTGGTCCCTTTGCTAACATCTTCCCGCACTCCTCAATCAGAGTGCCTTTCGGATCTGTAATGACCATGGAACAGTTCATCTGCATGACTGACGGCTTAACGAAAAATCGAGTTTTTCCGGAACCACTGCCGCCAATGACCACTATATTTTTATTTCTTGCATACTTCGGTTGCTTCGGTCTGCTCTCCATGGTCAGTGCTTCTGTTGCTGTCAATGGAATGTTCATCCATGGATCTTCCGACATATAAGGCTTGATATCCTCTGCAGTTCCCCATCTGGCTGAACCATACTCGATTCCTTTCCGGAGTTTCTTTGCATCTGACTGTTTCTGCCAAACCAATAGTTTCAAAATAACTGCGACAGTAACTCCAACCAATAGGTCTCTCAGGTCAAAACTTAGCAGAATTCCTGTAAAGATCCGATCTGCATGTTCCATCGCATATAACAGTTTGTTCCCTATATCTTCTCCGGGACTTCTCCTGTATAAGCAGGAGGCCCGGTCCGCATAAAAAGCGGTCAGAACATAGGGAAGATTCGTAAGAACCAGTTTCTTTTTATCCAGGGCGGACAGCCTGACCCCAGCCTTATTCTTCCACTTCTGCATCAGCTTATTGCCGTGTTGTTTCATCATCGGCTCTGCTCCTGATGCCGGTTCTTTACTTTGTCCTTCGATTTCTTTGGCATCATTGCCCGGTAAGCTGCAAGACGCTTATGAATGGAAGACTTATTCGCTTTTTGAATCTGTTTCTGGGAAAACTCACGGAAAGCAGCATTGAGGGCATCCTGATCACGTCCCTTGAAAAATACCAGATAAACCGGAGGCTCTTTGCTCTTGTCTTTTTTCAGAGCATAATTGATCCCGTATTTTCTGGCATACCGTTCAAAGGACTTGATATTTTTGTCCGTGATCTCGATATTGACCATCCCGGCATTCTGTTTTGCCAGCTCTTTTACCGTGACCTTTCCCTGTTTTGGCTGATTTTTCTGTGCTTTCTTCTCTACTGATTTCTGCTTCTGATGACGCAGATACGCAACAAGAACCTTTTTCAACAGGTCTGCCGTAATCTTAGTAGTCCGAATACAGAACGTGACCGTTTTCTGAGTTACCTCTTCCTGCATGACTTTTCCCTCCTTTCAGCGATTCAACTGCTGTCCAGATCTGTAATCATGGCAATCACCCCCTTTAATGAAAAAAGACAGATTAACCGGTAATCAGGTTCTGCACCTGTACGAGTTTTTCTGTCCCTTCTTCTTTTCTCTTATCTTCTCCACCACAATAGATGGGAACACACATTTCAAGTATTCTGCTATAAATACGCTGATGAGCAGTATCTAAATCTGTAGATTTCATTTCATTCAGTCCCAGATTCGTTGTTACGATCAGCGGAAGCATTTTACAATAACGGCTGTCTATCACATTATAGACCTGCTCCAAAGCAAACTCGGAATTTCGTTCTATTCCCAAGTCATCAATAATCAGCAGCGGATAATCCACAAGATTTTGTATAATCTGGTTCTTATCTGCCTGATAGCTGGTCATTTCATTTAGGATCCTGGAAAAATTTGTCATCATGACACGTTCTCCCTGTTCCAAAAGTGCATTTGCAATACAACCTGCAAAGAAACTTTTCCCGGTTCCAACAGGTCCCATCAAAAGCAGTCCTACATTTTTTCTCTTCATATCTGTCCAGTTTTCTACATACTGCCTGGCAATTAGTATCTTCTGGTTGCTTCCGTTGTCATTTTCAAATTTCCATTCCCAGAATCTTCTTTCCCGAAGTCCGACGGATTTTCTCTGATAAAGCTGCCGCTGTGCTTCTTCCCACTGCATCTTCTCATCTAGTTCCTGCCTGGCTTTTACCTCGCATTCGCACAAACAGGACACTACATGCTCAAATCCCATCAGACTGACCTTCATCTGTTTTCTTTTTCTACAGATACCACAATGAAGGCACCCATCTTCGTCCACATAATCTTCAACCACTTTATTTTTCATTAAAGGCTTTCTCCTTCCTGAAATTCATATTTGTCCATTCCTGCCCTGGTTCCATCCCTTTCTGCCCAAAGACAGATTGTTGCAAAATGGTTCTGATATTCTTTTCCACTGGATTTCATATAAACAGAAAGATGATCAATCCGTTTCTGGTAATCCCATGGAAATAGCGTCATCAGCTCCTGCAGTTCAGCTTCCGACAGAACAACATTTTTAAATCTACCATACTGACTGAATTTTTCTTCCAAAGTGGGAGTATTGCCCTTACTCTTATCAGTATGATTCTTTTCAGTCTTATTTATCTTAGTATTACTTCCATCCAGATTCTTGCAGTCCGGACTTCTATTTTTTTGCGTTCCGGACTTCCAGTTTCTTGCAATCCGGATTTCCAATTCCTTGCAGTCTGGATTTCCAGTTTCTGGCGTTCCAGAAGCAAAGTATCTTACTGGCTTTCCTCTGCTCCGTTTCACAAAATTTTTCACGTATATGACAGAAGGACGATTATTCCCCTGCCGATACCGTTCGATCAATCCAATGCCATGCACACTGTCAAGCTCATAAAGAAGCTTTGTCACTGTCGTATGCGACATTCGCAACAGCTCCTGTAATTCTGCGATTGTGTAAATGATATAGACATAACCATCACTGTCGATCCAGCCATTTTTCTTGGATAGGCTGATTCGATCAAGCAGAATTCCGTAAAGGAGCTTTGCGTCTGTGGACAGGCTTGCAAACTCTTTTTCTGTGAACAGAGCTTTGGGTATCCGAAAAAAAGAAAACTGGTCAGATTCTTCTGCTCTGAAATATTCAAAATCTGCCATAACTTATTTCCTATTCTTCGGCTTCGTTTTCTTCATAACGTGAATCATACAAAGCATAATCGAATCCCTCCATAAAATCCTCCAGATACATTTTTTTTAACTTCTTATCTGCCATGCTCAAGTCATAAATAAAACTCTTATCATAATCAATAGCGTAAGCAAGTGCTTCCAGGATAATGCTATATCTCTTTCTTGAACAGTCTTTATACTGTCTGTGAAGATATTGCTGAAGTCTTCTTACTCTTTTAAAATCTTCTTCATTTTCATGCAGATATTTAAATGCAAGGTTCATTCCAAACTCAAAACCAGACGTTGGGAAATCCTCTTCTTCCAGATCCTCAAAATCCTCCTGTTCTTCACCTTCCATTGGTTCTGAATCATACTCATCCAGATACCCCATATCTACAATAGTTTTCAGAATATCTCTGGATGCTGCCACCATCTTGTCCATGATAATTTCTCTTTCTTCCAGTGGCATATTTGCCATAATTCTGTCTAATGTCATCATTGATTCTTCCTCCATCTCATTTTCATAAATATCGTTGATATAAAAGTGGTTCGCTTTTCCATTATTCGGAATAATACGCACCAGCTTTCCAACCTGAACCAGTTCCTGTACAGCCTGATCTACTCCATATCGGGTCATATTCAGATTTTTCTTCATTTCACTTTTCGGATAGACAACAAACAGATCTCCATTATGATCTACCCAGCCATTCTGTACCGCAAATTTCAAACGATCCAGAAATAAGCTGTATAAAATCTTTGCTGTATTTGACAGATTTTTGTATTTTTCCATCTGGAACAACACCTTTGGCACCTGCAGACAATCTACCGGCATATACTCCATCTTACTCATTGATTGTTTTCTCCTTCTGTTTGTACAGCACTTCAGCTGAATTGATATTGATTTCCAACATCCCCACGAAAACCTGATAATACAGCAGGCATATCTGTTCATCCTCCCTTGCCAGATACAATCCTTCCAGTTCATTGGACGGATGTTTCATCCCATATACTGCCTGACAGATATCATGGATTTTCTCACATTCCACACTTCTAAGATGCATCTCCAAGGTGTGATTGAATCTCTGCCAGTCCTCCAGTTTTTGATTTACTGCCATCATGCACTGGAATAGTTCCGCTGCTTCACATGCTGCTGACAGCACTACATTTTTGTTATTGATACTTCCATCGGCATTTTTCATATGCCCTATCATATACACCTGATCTACTGAAACCATCTTTTATCCTCCTCTATCTAAACGGCATTTCCTCTTCCATGCCCTCCGGTATCTCTAAGAACCCTTCCGCATCTTCTGGGAATGGTGGTCTGTCAACCATTTTTGCACCTGCGAATTCAATCCGGTTTGCATACACTTCGGTGGTATAAATCTTTTTCCCGGTATCCTTATCTTCATAATTACCCGTGACAATCTCGCCTTCCACCATGACCTTCGTTCCCTGCATCAGATAATCTCTGGCAAATTCTGCTTTCTTTGCAAAAGCCTTTACCGGAATGAAACTGACTTCATCAGAATAATTTCTTCTGACTGCCAGAACAAACTTGGCAATCTTATGAAGTCCTTTTTCATTCTCCACTTCATTGTATCCAGGATTTCTTACCAATCTCCCGGAAATAATTGTTGTATTCATTGGCTTAACCCTCCTATACTTTCATTGATTTGTAACAGATACCGATACATGGACCACATTTTCCATAGGCACATCCGTAACATTCATCTTTTTCCAACTCTTCCTGCTTCATTTCATCTGCAAACATCTTTAAAAGAGTTGTATAAATCTGTTTCACTGCCAGGAACTTTTCCTCCGCTTTTTCCATCTTCTCTTTGTAAAATGGAATCAATCTACGAAGAATCGGATGGAAACGCTCATTCTCATCATCCCAGGCACAATTTTTCATCATACAGCGTGGCTGTTTCTCATAACTTCCAAGATAATACGGACAAAACGTACAACCTCTTTCTTTGATAATCTCAGGTGAAATTACCGGCATCTGACTTTTGATTTCTTTTGTTACATGCTTGCTTTCAATGCGTTCTCTCATAATAAAATCCTCCAAACTAATATTTGCAAAAGGGATTTACCCTGAATTGCCTGTTTTTAGGCACAAAAAAAGAGGCAGACTTACGATTTTTGTTTTCGCAAGCCTGCCTCTTATCAAACTAATCTTCTATTTTCCAATGATATACCGTATAAAAACGTATATCGCTCTGATCACATACACTGGAATCATGATACTTCCGATCAATGCTCCAATGATGACACTTAATGCAGCCATACCAAGTGTTGCTGTGGTATCCATTCCCCTTGGGATTAGAATCAGCCGCATTTTATGTATTCCAAATGGTAATCCGGCAATAAATATCCACCAGAACCAATCTGTCTGACCGCTGACTTTCATAATTGTTTTTGTCATCCAAAACCAGAATACCATAAATGCCAGCGGCAGAATTGATTTTTTAATTACATCTTCAATCGTCACCTTTTTTCTCCTTCTGTCTGATTCCTTCCGTCACCTCCCGATTGAGGTTTGCCAATATTTCTCTAACCACAGGAGAATCCAATCGAAAGGTTTCCAGATCTTTCTCCGTAAGCTCCCTTCCGTTCGCATCATATCTTCGTACATTTTTTAAAGCCATACTTTCACTTTCTTCCTGCTGATAATCTTAATGTTTTCAACAAATGTTTAAACTTCTCTCTTTTCATCTGTTTAACACGTATCTTTTCTATCTTTTTCCTATAGACTTGTATTCTACTTGCCATATCTTCATTGCTCATTCTTCACCCTCTCTTTCTGCCCACGATGCCAGAAGCATAAATATAATTTCTTCCATCTGAGTCTTTGTATATGTCTCTGGAAAATATTGTTTCAACTTTTTCGCCGGAATCTGCACTTGAACTTTTTCAGTACTTTCATTCATGCAAATCTGGTCAATCTCTGAATACGTCAACATCCGTTCTTTTGAAATCTGTTTCAATTCCTTTGCCTGCTTCATGGACGGTACCATATTGTGATTACTCATATACTGAAGTAACACCTGTTGTTCTTCATTTCTCAAATATGAAATTTCAACAGCCGTGTTAAAAGGAAGTTTCTTATCATCTGCCATTTCCAACAGTTCGGGAAGTAACAATGTCAAATGAATATATCTTAATATTTGTCTGGAACTATCTTCAGTATTCTGACTGACTTCCTCTGCCGCCAACTTCTTGCCAACTTGGCAAGAAGTTAAATCGGATCTCTTACCCTGTCGTTTCAATGCCTCATATTTCATTTTATAAGCAAAAGCTTTTTCACTGATTAAGAGTTCTTCTCTTTGAATATTGGAATCTACCATAATCACCGTTGATTCATCATCCGTAAGATCTTTGATGATAACCGGCATTTTCTCTAATCCTGCAAGTTCACATGCTCGTTTTCGCCGATGACCTGCTACCAACTCATAACCCCCAGACTCTCTCAACCGCACAATGCCAGGAACCAATACGCCGTATTGTATAATACTTTCTGATAATTCTTCCATTTTCTTATCATCTCTTACTTGAAATGGATGATTCGGAAATGGATGAAGACTTCCGATTGCTATCTCACTAATTCCATTGATTGACTCTTCGTTTGTTCCAAACAATGCATCAAGCGGCTGTAAGGAAACGGGAGTTGCTCTTTTTTTAGATGGCATCTTCTAGCACCTCCTCCGTCACTCTCCGATAAGCCTCTGTAGCTTTGCTTTTCGGATCATAAGAGAAAATACTCTGTCCTTCTCTGACTGCTTCCTTCATTCTTACAGAAAATGGAATATAATTATCAAAGATATGGATTTGACTTCCATATGCATTTCTGAGAAGCTCCATATTATTTCTGGCATCATTCGTATAAGCATCGACCATCGTAAACAAAATACCTCCTACTTGCAGCTTCGGATTGATCTGCTTACGGACCTTGCCGATTGTTTTTAACAGTTGCTGCAATCCTTTGATTGGTAGGTAGGACGCTTCAACCGGAATGAGAACTTCATCCGATGCAGCCAGCGCATTAATCGTAATCATTCCCAATGATGGCATACAATCTATGATGACTGCATCATATTGATCCTTGATACCATATAAAATCTGTTTCAATACATATTCCCTGCTCATTGCATTTACCAACTGTACTTCCGTACCTGCCAGTCCAATGTTAGAACAGATAATGTCTATCCCCTCTGCCTGATGTCTGATATAACAGTCGGAAGGAATATCTTCATCTTTCATTACTGCATCCATAAGAACTGTAAGTGTTTCATTACTGTCATCACAATCACGATATCCAAATCCTGCGGATACATCAGACTGTGGATCGGCATCAACGATTAACACTTTCATATTTTTTTGTGCTAATCCTACTGCTAAATTAGCTGTACATGCGGACTTTCCAGTTCCCCCTTTTTGGTTTACAATAGAAATAATTCTAGCCATTTTTTCATCACCTTTCAATCAATAAAAATGACCGAATCAGCTAAACAGATTTTCATCCATTACGAGCTAATTCGGTCCTGTTTTCGCTATTAAATTGTAATATCATCACTTTCGTGATACAGTAAAAGCATCTCAGATAAAAGCGAATATTTTCTTTCATCTGAATAAGGTTTTTATAAAAGATAGGCCTTTCCTTCATAAATTTGTTGATTCGTTGCAAGTTTTTTTCAGGACCAAATCGCCTCAACCCCTTGTATTTACTGGGTTTCCGTTGATTTAGTCTTATTTTATCATCATCATCTGAGAAACGCATCCCTGTCTTTGCCACAAGCAAAATAAACCAGTCCCAGTTCGGCTCTTCCTTTATATCCAGATCAGCTATCAAAGTATGCAACTCAAACTGATTGAGATATTTAATCTTTTTCTCACGTGGTGTCTTACCCTTGATGATAGCCTTTCTGGTCGGATCACGCTCTATCAGCCCCTCATCCACCGCGTCCATTACCGCACCCTTTAGCTGATGATGGAAGTCAAGTGTTGTCTGTCTCTCATGCTCCTTTGCGTAATCATTTAGTATCTTCTGATACGCGGTCCTTGTCAGCTCACAAACCTTAAGCTCCGGAGCCAGCTTCTCCACCCACTTTTGAGTCATCCTGTACTTTGCCATAGTGGCTTCACGAATTGCATCTTTCTTATACACTTCTATCCACTGTGTGTAATAGTTGTAAAATAATGCATCCTTGCTCATATCCTCTAGCATACGCTACCTCCTTTATTAGTACTGCTTACGCTGATGTAACCATAATTAGGCTTGTTTTGTTTGAGGTTGGTTCATGTTTGATTCGTTGTCAAATTTATGGTAACCATTATATAGATACGATGTTACTTACGATAAAAAACAGTTTATAAAAGCATGTTCAGATATAATTTGTGCTGGCGCTGGTGAAGAGTGATGAGGTGGTCGAGGGTGGAAAAATATAATGAAATCATTTCCTGTTCATCTTTTTTAGGAAAAGAAACCATCCCCTTTAAAGCGTTCTCTGCTGAAACTTTCATGTCATTTTTTGCACCTTTGTTTACCAACGGATGCATATAAGAATTCATTCTGGAATCAAGTTCAAAATAAATCTGTACAAACTTTGAATCCGTTATTTCTTTTGGCTTATAAACTGCATATAAGGTTGATACAATACCCGGAATTCCCTTATTTGTCTTGATTATTCCGTATGGATTAGATTTTAATGGTGACTTTGTATATACAACATCTCCGTTTTCCACAACACCGTAATTCGAAACCGATGCACCTGCAAATGAACGACCTTGAAATTCAATCTGATTTACAATTCCATATTCACCTGAAACCGATAGAACATCATCTTTTGTGAAACGATTATCTCTATTCTTTTCAGATGATACCTCAAGATAATCTATCAACTTACGCTGTTCCCAATCGTTTTCAACATTTATATTTTTTTATTGGCTTACGATGATATAAAGTAGAAATTGGGTTTTTTATAAAAATCTGTCTGGCGCTGGTGAAGAGTGATGAGGTGGTCGAGGGTGGAAAAATAACGCCCAACCATAGTTTGTTCTTCTAAATTGGGAATAGGAATAGATACCTCCATAACCTTATTCTTTGAAATATTGTATCTCGAAATTCCCTGTGCTAAAAATTTCATTTCTTTTCTAAAAGAATCTGCTCGCAAAACATATGCTAGATAATCTAAATCAAATTTCTCTGTTGGTCTGTATCCAAAGCAAAAGCTGTTAAGATAGATATTATCTTTATTTTCAGGCATTACACAGGACATCCCTACTTCTTCTGGCGTTTCTGAAGATGTAGTAAAAAATACATCTCCCTTCTTGACACGATTTTGTTTAGCATCTATTTCTACAGCTTCTGTCATTTCAAGATTCGCTACAGGGTTAGAAAACACATTCATATAAGTTATAAACTGTGCATCTCCATGTCCAAAATCCTCTTTTGTTTTTCCTGACAATCCAGTGAAGGTTGACCCCATATCACCCAACTTACGCTGTTCCCAAACTTTTGGTTTTATTCACCATATCACAATGGACTTACGCTAATAACGAGTGATGCCACTTTTCATCACTTATAATATAAAAGACGTGAGTCAAATTGTCCCACGCCTAAAATTAATTAAAAGCACGGATGAATGCTCTTAAAAGTAATCAAAATTTTTTCATATTTTATATTCTATCTCTCACCATCATAAGTGCAAATCCAAGCAGATTCTGTCCTCTCCACTTTTCCATTTCCAGTCTTTTAGGATCTGTCATTGACAATCCAATCCCCCATATGCAGTCCCTCACAGCACATTCCGCTAAAACCGCATCACCTGTAGCCTTTAGTCTGGATTTCAATTCAGGATTTTGAAATTTTTCACAAATTCCCTTGTAAACAACAATCTGTCGCTTTCCATTCCAGATTGTTTCATTATAATTTGAAACTTTTCTTCCCAAAGCCTTAATTTGTGCAACATCTGTAGTTTCAAGAATCTTCTCCGCTATTTTTATATCACCAAAACAATTTGCTTTTTGATACATCATGTACTGTTCCATTGATGAAAATCTTATTCCATCACATTCAAACTCACTTACATACCAGTTACTAAGATATCCATTTTCCTCATTTGGATTATGAAAACAAACTATATTCATTTATAATTTACCTACCTTTTTTACCGCCAAATCAAGCTCTAAATCATGAAGTCCACAATAAGCCTTCCTCAGAAAATCGACCGGTACTTTATTTATTACCTCTGCGCTTGGAATATCATAATACCACTGATAATAAGCATAAAATTCACCAATCCAATCAGGCATAAATCCTTCGATTGCTTTCCCCTGCTTTAACTTATATTTTTCTGTGTCTGAAAAGTATTTCCACAATTCTTTTGCATCCATAGTATTAACATAAGCCATCGCATCATCAATGTTTTTTCTGGTTTTACTTTTCATATACGTATTTATAAAATCTTCTGTATCACTATCAGGATAAGACTGTGCCACAAAATCAAATAGTTTTCCCTGATTTTCCACCACGTCACCCAGATACGCTTCTGAATATGCGCCCATTTTCTCACCTCTAAAACAATGTACTAAAAACATTCGTAACCTTATTTGCTTCTGAATCTACTAAATTACGCATTTTTTTTCTTGCTTCAATATCTCTTTGATTATACTTATTGTTAAATTCATTGTATTCAACTTGAAGTAAATCACTTTCTATCTCGCGTAAATTTGCATATGCTTTTTCTGTCTTAATACAATACTGAATACCCAATCCGCCTAACGAAAGCAATTCTTCAAGAATATCTATATCAATATTATCTCGGACAAATTCTTTTGCAATGTAGAAATATGATGCATTTGCGCGCCATCCCTTTATCACATCATATGCATCGGTAGCAATACCATATTTATCAATAAACTTTGCTGCAAGCATCCTATAACGCTTGGAATCAGCAGCATCGCGATGTTTCATAAGCTCTGCAAGCCACGATAAAACATCTTTCTCCTGAAAATCCAAAATTTTTAGATTCCTTGTATTTAACTCATACTTATGAACCCATCCATTCTGTTCATTAGGTCTGCAAACCGCCCATTCTTTTGCTAAATCTATGTTTTCTGTCAGATAAAATCCACGACCATAATCATGTTTATCATCTCCACCACCAAATACCGGTGTTACTATTTTGTTAGGAGAACCATGATATAAAATTATTGTATCCATTTTAATTCCCTGTGACATTCTTAACCCTCCCTTCCTTCAGGAAATCTCATACCCCCTAATATCAAATGATTATATAAACATATTTTGTAACATATATTTTTTCATTTTCTTAAGTTCATCGCACTTACGTTGGTGAAGAGTGATGAGGTGGTCGAGGCTATCAAAATATTCTCCAATTTTAATTTGCTCTTCAATGCTTGGAAGTTTTATTTCATATTTCAGCATATCAGATATTTTTAAAACTCTATTTCTTCCAGCTCCGCCAGGAGATGACAATTCAAGATGTTCTCGAAATTTTTTATCAAGCATTAAATATTTAAAAAAATGTGGTTTTAATTTAGGATTAAATGAAAACTGCGGAAACCTGTGAGATACAAGCTTTCCAGCGTCATTATTATCTGTTATAGCAACTGCATGTTCCCAGGCAAATGTGATGTTAAGAATAAATTTATCTGCAGCTACTCTATACATTTTTGCAGTATCCAATTCTTTACCTGGTTCCACAAAACTATGGAACGTTCCCTTAGCATGACTTCGAATACCGACCCTTTCATATCCATCATGTGGTGTTTCTACAGGATCTTCATATTTTTCTAAAAGTTCACTAAGCTTACGCTGTTCCCAATCGTAAGTAAACCCATCAAATCTAATTTCTGGAACTTTTGCTCCATTTTGAGGAAACATTTTTTGAAGCATATATTTTTTCAATTTTTTTGTCTGTTCACACTTTCGCTGGTGAAGAGTGATGAGGTGGTCGAGTTCTTCAAAAAACTCTGCTATTTTTGCTTGTTCAATCTGCGAAACCGGCATAATAATCTCACTTCGCAATATATTATCATTATATAAATGCTTGACTGTAGACCCTTCTATCAACCACTTTATTACTTGATAAGATATCTTGAGAAACTTTTTATTAATGCTTCCATCTGTCTTAAGCCATACAACATTTGAATCCTGAAAATACTCATCTTTCCCTGTATATTCAGCAGTTCTTCCAATGCTTCCAACTACTGAAATCAGTGTATCTCCTACTTCTGGATAAGGATATAATCTACGAAATTCTTCATACATTTCTCTCGAGATATATGAATCAGGTTCTAATCCAATAGTTCCATTCTTAAAAAAAGGAATGTCCCCCTTTTCCGATGTTTGATCTTTAAAAATTCGTTTGCATGTCTGGACTGTCCCAAGTTCCCCCAGCTTACGCTGTTCCCAATCCTTAGTATACCCTTTAAATCTAATCTTTGGATTTTCCATACAAATCACCCCTCAATCATATCAATATAACGATTTAACGATACCATTATATTTTCATCGGACGATGTCAGGTCTTTTAACAAATTCACAAACTCACCTTCGACCTTTCCTATCTCGTCATCTGTTTTTTGCATATCCTCGAGCAGACCATTTATATCGACTTCCTCTTCCTTTTCAAAATTGTCTACATATCGCGGTATGTTTAGGTTGAAATCATTCTTTTCAATATCATCAAAGCTTGCCAGATAGGATTCTTTGTCTACAGTTTCTCTTCTGTTATACAAATCCATAACTTCATCAATATGCTCGTCTGACATTTCATTTTGTTTTTTGCCCTTAATGAACTTCTTTGACGCATCAATAAACAGTACATCTCTGCCATCTCTATGCTTTTTAAGTACAACAATGCATGTAGGAATAGACGTATTATAAAATAAATTAGCCGGCAATCCTATAACCGAATATATGTTTCCTGAACGAAGGAGCTTTTCTCTTATTTTTCCCTCTGCTGCACCTCTGAAAAGCACTCCATGTGGCAAAACGATGGCCATTGTTCCATTGCTTTTCAGATGATAAAGTCCATGAAGTAAAAATGCATAATCAGCCTTTGATTTTGGCGCCAAAACACCATATTCTGAAAATCTTTCGTCCTGTAAAAATCCTGATGCAGCGCTCCATTTTGCAGAATACGGCGGATTCATAAGTACCATGTGAAAGTCAGTTTCCTCACCAGTTGGCCAGTCTGCATCAAGAGTATCTCCATGATGCAGATTCTGATTCTCCGCAGCTACATCATGCAGGAACATATTCATCCTCGCCAGATTATATGTAGACATGTTCAGTTCCTGTCCATAATACTTTATATAGTTTGTATCACCTTTATAGTATCTCTTTGCGTTAAGAAGCAGCGAACCTGAGCCCATACATGGATCATAGATTGACAAACCTTTCACATTCTCCTGTCCTGTTATTGCTATTCTAGTAAGAATTTTTGATACTGCCTGTGGTGTATAGAATTCTCCCGCCTTCTTACCGGTCTCTGACGCAAACTGTCCTATCAGATATTCATATGCATCTCCAAGTATTTCACCATCGGAATTGAGCAAATCCGCCTGGTCTATTACTTTTATCAGTTCTGCAATTGTATCACTTTGTTTCTGGTCTCCCGCTCCAAGCCTGCTTGAATACAAATCAATGTCGGAAAACAAATCTACAAACAGCTCTCCGCTCTGCTCAATATTATTGAATGCTTTCTGTAATTGCTCACGATTAAAGCAATTATTCCTTGCATCCTCTGCAAAACATGTATATGTAAGCTCAGGCTCAATTACATATTTACGATCCTGCTTTAATTCGTCAAGCAAATCATTAGCATATTCACCCTTCAACTCATTCTTATATGCCTCAAGTGCCACCTTGAGCGATTCCGGTTTCTCATCATTTATCAAATCATATACTCTAATCAAAAATGAATCTGATAGGTATTTATAGAATACAATTCCCAAAAGATAATTCTTATATTCATTCGCATCCATTTTAGAACGAAGTACATCAGCGCCACTCCAAAGTACACTGATTAAATCCTTATTGTTTTCCTGCTCTGCCATTAATTGTTTCCTCCGAACTTCTATAATCTTTTGCTTTAATATTACACTCCACTTACCTCTTCCGCAAGCTTCCTAACCTTACCTGCATCCGCACACTGATAGCAGTTTTTCATCGCTTCATCATACGAAAAATCCACTGCATTGCCCGCTGCTGTCACATCACACTTCCATGAGCCACACGAGCTGTGCACCTGCGTAATACCCGTGTATTCAATAAGTGTTCTCACATTGGTATCATTCACGCCGCTTCCTGCCAGAATAGTAATATCTTTTCCATATTGATTTTGAAGATGCTTAAGCTGTTTTCTGCCATCCCATACATTTACTGCTCCACCGCTTGTGAGGATACGATCTGCGCCAAGCCTAATAAGCTTCTCCGCTGCACTGTCCTGATTATCTATGCAGTCAAAGGCGCGGTGAAACACAGCTTCCCTGCCATACTTATGAATGAGCTCTATCATTTCCTTCGTGCGCTTTTCATCAAGCAGTTTTTCTTCTGTCAGAAATCCAAACGCAATACCGTCTGCTCCATGCTCTAAAAGAATTTTTGCATCCATAAGCATAGTGTCGTATTCTTCATCCGAATAGCAAAATCCGCCACCCCTCGGCCGAACCATTGCCACTACCGGTATATTGCATTTTTCCTTTGCATATATTAAATTGGCGAGTGTAGGTGTCAGCCCTCCCATATATAGGGCACTGTTCAGTTCAACCCTGTCTGCACCATTTTCATATGCTGTTTTCACATCCGAAAAGCTGCCACAGCAGATTTCAAGCATCGGTTTATTTATTTCTTTGCCTCTCATTTTCTCCCCCTCATCCTCAAAGCATATAAAAATTATATCATACGTTGCGCACTTTGTATTGTTAACATTTCTAAGATTTCTAAAAATCATGTTTATTTGCCATTATTTCAAACTCATGTTACAATACTTTTGTCCGGATTAATGGTGATTATTATCAGACACTTTTTAGTAGACAGCGAAAATGTCAACGACAACTGGCTGATGCTGTTTGATATGGCAGATGAGGAAGACGAAATCGTAGTGTTTTACACAAAAAAATCACCTCACATGTCATACATGTCAGTCATCAGGCTTATGGAAAACAACAGTATTAATGTACGATTTGAGGAATGCTATGAGGGAACGAATGCCCTCGATTTTCAGCTGGTATCCTATATGGGTTATCTGATTGGACACAATGATTCCCTCAGTGAAAGCACATGTGAACGTGCATCAGGCAACACTGAAATACAAGATAACACAAAGCCATATAATGATAATTCTTCAGCTACTCATATCGTTGCAAACACAGCAGATGTATCAGCAGCCTCATGTGCTGATGAGTACATCATAATGAGCAATGACACAGGCTATGACCCTGCTGTAAGATTCTGGAAAGATAAGGGATTCGCTGTACGCAGATTCAATGTAAATTTCTGCAAACAGGCTGTCCAGCGAAGAAAAAACATCAAGTACCAGGTAGTAGCAGATATTCCATCCAAGGAAGATAACGTCAATAACAATACCAATATCAATACTGATACCGATACCGATGCTATCACCGCAAAGTCTTACAATCTGAATGAACTTATCGATGGCAATCATAGCAGCTATACAAACAGCGAACCGTTAGGTGATGAGCTTGCAACTAACGATGACTTACCGCCAAGTGATAAGCTTATGACTAATGATGACTTACCATTCACTGACGAACAAACACCTCATAACGGTTCTGGTAACAGCTCAAATAAAAACGAAGCAGATGAGGCTAAATCTTCAACGGACAGCATTGATACATCAGATATTTCTGAAGTATCGGCAGTCTCCGAAGACTTCGACCATTTTGAGGTAGATTCTTTCTTAAACTGCATGGGAAAAGACAATCTGCTCAAGCTTCATGAGACGCTGGTTCATGTTTATGGTATGAAACAGGGTCAGACAATTTATAAAACCATAAAAGACAAATCCTACTCTTTTACGCCTGAAAAGCTCACGCGTAAAAAGAAGGTAGAGCGTTTTACAGGTATAATTTTCGCACACAGTGATATTAATGATCCCGGAAATTTTGTTGATTTTCTTGAAAAAAACAAGAATAAAACAAAGAATCTCAATGGCATAAGATCTGCCATCACAAAGAGCTATGGTGAGACAGATGGTCTGAAATATTACAGCCTTTTCAAGCCATATTTCAAAATTATATCTGCACTGAAATAACGCCCTTTATTTTACAACAGAAAGGTAATCCGGATAAAACAATTGAGGCACGGAATTAATACTCCGTGCCTCAATTATGTTATTACTTCATTTTCAACTCTATACAATTTTATCCTTAGAAAACATAAAATCCACATTATCTCCTTTGAAAAAAATTAGGAAGCCTTTTAGACCTCCTTATCATCAGCTATTCTATATTATATAACGTGCGTGAGAGGGCGCTGGAAGTCCGGTGGACTTCCGCTTAGCGCCGACCGCAACGGAGTGTAGAACGTACCCTGGGGGTCAAATCGTCCGCGGACGATTTGTAATATAGAAAGAGCAGGTATTACAACCTGCTCTTTCTATATTATGTAACGTGCGTGAGAGGATTCGAACCCCCGACACCTTGGTCCGTAGCCAAGTGCTCTATCCAGCTGAGCTACACACACATACTTTTTATTCTTAACGAACAAGTCATATTATACAACTCATTCTGAAGAATGTCAACTGTTTTTTAGATTTT
>ENA-OPNV01000211-OPNV01000211.1-human-gut-metagenome-genome-assembly--contig:-NODE-211-length-39662-cov-2.480471_pt1 | contig 39662 bp, 39 predicted proteins | sample MGYA00241542_ERZ501781 | MGnify/ENA primary metagenome ERZ501781 (study PRJEB25962, sample SAMEA2042609) | human gut metagenome | biome: human gut; feature: human-associated habitat; material: faeces...
CTTCCAGTTTGTTTAACTTCCAAACAATTTAATAATTATTTTACACAGCACTTTAACCATAACAGGTTAAGGTGCTTTTTTCATGCCCTAAAGGAGGTGAACGCATGGCAAATGACATTAAAGGCATTACCGTAAAAATCGGTGCAGACACAACAGACTTAAGCAAGGCCATGAGCAGTGCCAACCGTTCCATCACCACCACACAAAAACAGCTGAACGAGGTGCAGAAGGCATTAAAACTTGACCCTTCCAATACGGAGTTGTTGGCACAAAAATACAGACTGCTTACGGAAAAGGCAGACGAAACAAGGAAAAAACTCCAGACCTTAAAAGACGCACAGTCACAGGTTGAGGAGCAGTACCGAAACGGCGAAATTGACCAAGGCAAATATGATGCCTTCCGCAGAGAACTGATTACAACGGAAAATCAGTTGAAGGAGTTGGAAAAGGATGTGGCAAGGTCTAATGTCACCATCAATTCCTTTGGCGAGAAAATGAAGGAAACAGGCGGAAAGCTGACAGCCGCAGGCAAAACAATTATGCCCCTTTCCGCCGCTGTTGCGGGAATCGGCACTGCGGCGGCTGTATCGGCTGTGAATTTTGAAGATGCTATGGCAAAGGTCAGCACCATTGCAGATACTACGGAGGTTCCATTGGATTCTTTTCGTTCTCAGATATTGGAGTTATCCTCCCAGACAGGCATTTCCGCCAATGAAATCGCAGACAATGTATACAATGCCATTTCAGCAGGTCAGAAAACAGGAGATGCGGTGAACTTCGTAACCAATTCCACTAAACTTGCAAAGGCAGGCTTTGCCGATGCCGGTGCGGCTTTGGATGTACTGACTACCATTTTAAACGCCTACGGTATGGAAGCATCGGAAGTTACCAATGTTTCCGATATGCTGATTCAGACACAGAACCTTGGCAAAACGACTGTAGCGGAATTATCTTCTTCCATGGGCAAGGTTATCCCTACTGCCAATGCCTATCATGTTCAGTTAGATCAGCTTTGTGCAGGCTATGCCAAAATGACGGCAAACGGTGTTGCTACAGCAGAAAGCACCACCTACATGAACTCCATGCTGAACGAACTGGGAAAAAGCGGTACAACCGTATCGGATATTTTAAAAGAAAAAACAGGCAAAAGCTTTGCGGAGCTGATGGAGGATGGGCATAGCCTTGCAGATGTGCTTTACATATTGAAGGACTCTGCAGATGAACAGAACCTTTCCTTTGGTGATTTATGGAGCAGTGCCGAGGCAGGCAAGGCAGGCTTGATTCTTTTGGGTGACAGTGCCGAGGACTTCAATGGCACTCTTGCTCAAATGCGTGAAAGCACAGGTGCAACAGACAGTGCATTTGAAAAATTGCAGACAAACAGTTCCAAAATCAATAAAGCCGTTAATGCAGTAAAAAATACATTTATCATTCTGGGCGGTGTAATCTTGGATACATTTTCACCTGTCATAGACGCAGTTACAGGCGGAATACAAAAATTATGTGAATGGGTTTCTTACCTTCCCACAGGCATACAAACGGTGATTGTTGTAATCGGTACACTCATAGCCGCCGCAGGACCTTTGCTTGTAGCTTTGGGAACACTGCTGACAAGTATCGGCTCTATTGCACCAATGATTAGTACAGCGTCAACAGCAATATCGACTTTTTCGGCAGGTCTTGCTTTGCCACTTGCACCAATCGCCGCCATAGCCGCCGCAGTAACGGCTTTAATACTGATTATTGCGGATTTATATAAAAACAACGAGGATTTTCGGAATAACATTCAAATCATCTGGAACAGCATAAAGGAAATTTTAAGTACCGTATTAACGGAGATACAGACGAATTTTTCATTTGTATGGGACGCTGTGAAGGTTATTGTGGAAACGGCACTGAACTTAATTGTTGCTACAACACAGCTTTTTGCCGATATTCTCAGCGGAAACTGGGAAAATATCAGCAGTGATATTACAAATATTGTTGCCATACTAAAGGACGGCATTTTAAGCCTGTTTACCGTTTTGAAGGACGGAATTTTGAATCTGATTACAAATGTTCTCTATCTGAAGCTTGTGTCTGTCTGGAACACCATAAAAACAGCGGTTTTGCAGAAGGTAACGGAAATCAAAACAAATGCCGTAAACAAGTTTAATGAACTGGTAACCTCTTTGGTAAACATGGGTTCTTCTTTTTATAATGCAGGGTGTAATGCCTTTGACAGTCTTTGGAACGGCATGAAGGAAATATGGAGAAGTCTGAAGGATTGGGTAACGGATACCATCAGCTGGCTGAAGGAAAAGCTTGCCTTTTGGCGGTCGGCAAATCGGGAAATGAGTGACGATGCAGACGGCTCTCATGCAGGCGGTCTGGACTATGTTCCCTTTGATGGGTATAAAGCCATTCTCCATAAGGGTGAACGAGTTCTGACGGCACAGGAAAACAAAACTTATCAGAATAATACTACAAATAAAAGCGGAGATACCAATGTTTCCGTAACGCAGAATTTTTACAATTCCTCGGAAAACACCGCACGAAAGGAACAAAAGGAACTGCAAAGAACCTTCAGAAAACTTGGCTTTACGGGAGTGTGATGAAATGAAAGCCACAGAAACCTTAATCTATACCAATACGGCAACAAACCAAAGTGTAAGCATCTCATTTTTCTCAAATCTGATACCGACATCATTTGAGGAGGATGTGGATGCTTCTTTTTATACCGATAAAAACAGCGGACAGGACGGCGAAACACTGCAAAACCTTGATTTGGAGCCAAGAGAAATCACCATTAAGGCTGTGTTTCAAGCTGACAGCAACTACCGTCTGTTTGAGAAACACATCAAAAGTGTGTTCAATCCCAAAACGGAAGGCTTGCTGAAATATTCTGACGGAGAATATACAAAGTCTATTTCATGTTATCCGAAAAGCATACCTACATTTTCATATACAAACGGAAAAGGCAGTCTGGAAACGGAACTGATCTGCTACGGCACTTATTGGAAGGAGCAGACAGTTACCGACAACCTTGCCAGTATGAAACCGTCTTTTGTTTTTCCTCAGCACTTTACACCATACACACTTTTTGGCGTAAAGGCGGCACAGCTTGTAACGAAAATCAATAACACAGGTGATGCAGACAGCGGCTGGACGGTAAGGTTTCTGTCCTCCTTCGGCTCGGTAAAAAATCCGTATATCATCAACCGAAAAACAGGCGAAGGCGTGTATTTCATTGATGAAATGACTAAGGGTGATGAACTGATCATTGATTTTACAAAACAACAGCCTGTTATTTATAAGAACGGCAATAAGGATTTTTCTGTTTTAAATGCACCGAAAAGCAGCTTTTTTAAGTTCTTTGTGGGAGAAAATGAGATTGAATACGGTGCGGAGGAAAATGTAACCAATCTGGAGGTTTATTTTAACTACAATCCGTTGGTACTTTAAGGAGGAACTATGAGAGTTGATATTTATTCTGATTTCACATTGAAGGATATTCTCCAATCCTACAGCAGTGTTCAGTTTTCGGAATGTATCCGAGATGTGGGAGATATTCAGCTGTCCTTTACAGACGGCGAGGTTTACCGAAATATCAGCGTGACGGAGGATGTTCTTGTAGTTGGAAACAATGCTTACTTGGCGGAGAACAAGCATAAAACCGACAGCAAGGATTTGAGGAAATACGAAATCACAGGCAGACATATTACTTCTGTGCTTTCTTGGCGGTGTGTCAAAGGCTTTGAAGTGCCTGTGGGAGAAGCCTACGAAGACTCCTGTATCCGTCTGGTGCAGGAAAACTTTATTTCTCCTTCGGATACAAAGCGAAAAATAGATTGTATGGCAGTGCGAAAAAACAATCTTTCTGCCAAGAATACCGTAAAGCGTATTTATGAGGCAAATGACTGCCTCAGTATTTTGAAATTCATCAGCAAGCTTGGCGGTTTCGGTTTCCGGCTTGAATATGACATTCAAGGGAAAAAGTTTGTGTTTTGTTGTGTGCCTGTTTCCGACAGGAGCAGTACAGTGATTTTCGGAGATAAGTTCAACAACATTTCTGAAACCGACATTTACGAGGAAACCTCGGACTATAAAAATGTGGCATATCTTTATACCGAGCAAACGGAAACAGAGGAAGAAAGCTACACTGCCTATGGTGAAACAGATGCAGAAGGACTTCTCCGCAGAGAGTATGTAGAGAAAGGCAGTTCCGCTGAGGATTTGTTGGAGGAACTGAAGGAAAAATCCAAAACCACAGGTGCGGAGTTTGTCATTCTCAACTCCGAGCAGTATCAGTACAACAAGGACTACTTCCTTGGGGATACAGTGCTTTTGACGGATACGGACAGCAGTCTTGCCTTGGCCAAGCCTATTGAGAAGGTGACACATTTTTATGAAAAGACTTATGAAATGGAGATTACCTACGGTGATGCCATTCCTACTATTTTTTCAAAAAATAATTATCAAGCGTAAGAAGTGTTGTATAATAGGATATATATTATATTATGGAGTTGATGAAATACTATGAAAGATACATTCATACTCGTTGAATACAATAATGTTCAATACCCGGAGGAATATACTGCGGAAATAAAAGAAGTAGCAGGTCATTTTGATAAAGATAGCATTTCTATAAATTTTCCTTATTCTCTTCATACGGAATATAGTTATGGAAAACGTAAATTTGATTCTAACATCATTTCAAAGTATTTTGAACTAAGAACTTCTGAGAAAAATGGTATTCCGCAATTATGGAAATCTGAGATATGGGCAAGAGAATTTGCTGACTTTATAATAGAACTAACAAACAATTCCGAGTATTTAAGAAATATAGAAATACACCCTCCTTTTAATGATTATTGTTCTTTGGAAGAATTTGCAGGCAGGTATACAATTTTTGAGAAAAAAATACATGAAAAATATCCTGATGTATCAATCGTCATAGAAAATCGAGAAGGAAGTATGTATAGAGGCGGAAAGTTTTTATTTGGAAATTCTAAGGAACTGATTTCTCTATTTGAACTCATACAAAAAAGAAATCTCAAATTAGGATTAGTTTTAGATTTTCCGCAGTTACTTACATCAGAAAAAATAAATACATTGGAGTTTGATTTGGCAAAGTATACTGATATTATTGATAAAATAAGTGTATATAGACATTTGATTAAAGGAATCCATATATGGGGTAAGAAAAAAAGTGCTAATAACCGTTGGATTGCTCATGTCGGGACCTTGGATACCTATTTTGGAAATAACACATATAACAAAAACGAATTTATAAACGGAATTTATAAAATTTGTGATGATAATATACGCAGATTCTTAGTGCCAGAAGTCAATTCCGGCAGAGAGGATTTAGTTTCAGTTTTAAATGACATATTAAAATAATAATTAATTAAGCATCTATAAATATAGGTGCTTTTTTATTTGTCAGAAATGAGGTGCTTAAATGAGTATTACCTATTTTCCCTTCGACGCCGTTATGGACAGTAAGGGAAACTACGATAGAACCTACACCAGTGAACAGTTTGCTCTGTATTTCAGCAAGCTGTTTTCAAACGGTGTTTACGGTGCCGATTCCACAGGTTTGCAGGTGACAGCTTTAAATGGAAATATGTATATCACCGTTGCTGCAGGTGCATTTTTCATTAACGGCAGATTTTATGCCAATGATGAGGACGAAAACATTCTGATTACGGCAGGAGATGTTCATTATGGCAGATATGACCGAGTGGTGGCAAGAGCGGACTTGGTAAACAGAGTCTGCGGTGTTTATGTTTTGGAAGGAACGCCTTCCGCCAATCCGACCGTACCAAACCTCACACAGACCGCTGACCGGTTTGAAATTCCGCTTGCCACAATCTACATTGTATCGGGTGCTGTAAGTCTTACCCAGTATAACATAACGGACGAAAGAGTCGGTGTGTACTGTACACTGACAGGCTTTACGGCAAGCGACTATTTTACGGCATACAGCAAAGCCTATCAGCAGTTCAGCGATGAAGTGCAGGAAAAAATGAATACCCAGTTTTCCGCACAGGAGAATAAAACAAATGCGCAGCTTGCTAATCAGCAGGCGGAGTTTTCTCATCTGCAAAGTGCTGTCAATGAATGGTACCAAGGCGTTTTGAATGATATTTCGCAATTACAGACTTTTGACTTTGACAACATTGCCTGTCGTATTGGGGCAACGGTTACATCAAACATAACCGATACGGTCATTACGGAAATCATGGTGTTAAATGAAGTGAAAATTGCAGAACGAATCACTAATATCGGAGATACGGTTATCCGCTGTGTAACCAAGGCATGGGATTCTGACGGCAGTCATGTACTTTTAAACAGCACAACGGCAACTACCATTACAGATGATGTGATTACAAGCGTTGTCAGCCAAAACTGAAAGGAGGAAAAAAATGGACGCAGCAGTATTTGCAACATTAAAAAAGCTGATTGGAAAGAAAGCTGATTCCACGGATGAAACAGTAAACGGAAAACTAAATACAGTCATCAATAATACTTCTGCAAGCACTTCGGCAAATGCAGGCGGTACAATAAGCCAAAAGATAAGCTATATCATCAGCACTTTAATCGGCTCAGTCAATGCCACAGGCGGAAGTGCCACAGCGGGAACGGTTATGAGTAAGCTGAATGCACTGCTTTCCTCTTGGACAGCGGCAAGAGCAGGATACCTTGACAACATCCGCTCCTACACCGTTATCAACAACAGTGCAAGCAGTACGGGAGTGCTTAGCCAAAAACTTAGTTATCTCATTTCCCAAAGACAGGCAAGCCAGACAGGTACAGGGACAACGGTATATTCGGGTTCGATAACATCAGCTACCTATTCTGACAGATATATCTGTATTGCAAAGTTTGTCGCTCCCGTAAACGGTGTTTATAAGGTAACAGTGACATCAAATGCACAAAGCTATTCCTCAAATATTGAGGTAAGAAAAATCATCACCGCAACAGCGTCCTATTGCTATAATGCTACAAGCAATAACTACAGTTATGTAGGCGGAAGAACCATTGACCAAAATGCGTCTTATGATGCCTCATCGGTAAACAGTGCCAGCTATGTAAGCAAAGCCGATTCATCCTCTGTATCTTGGGGTGATTATATTTCAGACCGAGGCAGTACGCTTTTTTACCTTATGCCGTGTATTGGCACAATTCAGACAAGCACATCCGCTACCGTATCCAAAACCTTCAGTATGTACTGCACAGCCGGAGAACAGGTACAGCTTGTGGAGTATTATTCGGGTTCAAAAAGCTATTACATTCATTCCGTAACTGTTACATATCAAGGAAGGTGATTTGATGTTTGAAGTAAGAAATGAAACGGAAATCTGGTATAAGTCTAAAGAAATGCCGGACTGGATTCATTACGGTTCGGCAGTTGTTGCCGAGCCGATAGAGAAAGAAAAGTTTGCGGTGAAACGCTTTGACTTGGAGGAAGGCGAATATCTGCTTTATACGGATTGTAAAACTTACTTTTATAATGGTGTGGAATATTCTGTGACAGACGGCTGTTTCACTGTTCCAAAACCAAAGGAAGAACCTGTAGTGTATCAGCCAAATGACGCTGAACTTGCCATTATGGAAATGCAGGCGGATATGTATGAACAGCAGGAGCAGAGCAATTTAACTTTAATGGAATCTTTGGCTGACTTTTATGAAACTATGATTGGAGGAAATGAAAAATGACAGAGATGTATTTTCAGCTTGTAATTAATCATAGAAGAACCTGTGATGAGAAAAACAAAACCGTGAAGATTGTGCCGAAAACACAGCTTTCGGTAGTAAAGGAACTGCTCAAAGAGCGTGGATATGACTTGAACGGATATAAGACGGAGTGACGTCTTTTTTGGAGGTGATGAAAATGAAGGATTTTTGGAATATGATTCAGCTGATATTCTCTGCCTTGGGAGGATGGCTTGGGTACTTCCTCGGTGGCTGTGACGGTTTGCTTTACACCTTGCTTGCATTTACGGCAATGGACTACATCACAGGCATTATGTGTGCGGTAAATGACCATACGCTTTCCAGTGAGGTTGGGTTTCGTGGCATCTGCCGCAAGGTGCTGATTTTTATGTTGGTAGGCATCGCAAATATACTGGATGCAGACATCATTGGGACAGGCAGTGTCTTGAGGACAGCGGTGATTTTCTTCTACATTTCCAATGAGGGTGTCAGCCTTTTAGAAAATGCCGCACATCTGGGGCTGCCTGTGCCGGAGAAGATAAAGACGGTGTTGGAACAGCTCCATGACAGAGCGGAAAAGGAGGAAAAATAATATGGCTTATACAAACAGTTCTCTGGTATCTTATACCAAACTCAGTCCGAATCATTCCGGACAACGTACCCACAGCATTGACCGCATCACACCGCACTGTGTGGTAGGACAGTGCAGTGTAGAAACTTTAGGAAGTATCTTTGCACCAAGTTCCAGACAGGCAAGCTGTAACTATGGAATTGGTGTTGATGGACAAGTTGGAATGTATGTGGAGGAAAAGAATCGTTCCTGGTGTTCTTCTTCCAATGCGAATGATCAGAGAGCAGTAACTATTGAATGTGCATCTGATACCAAGGAGCCTTACTGGATGAATGATAAGGTCTATCAGGCACTTATCAAACTTTGCGTAGATATTTGTAAACGTAATGGAAAGAAGAAACTTATCTGGCTTGGGGATAAAAATAAGACTCTGAATTACTCACCAAAATCTGATGAGATGGTACTTACAGTTCACAGATGGTTTGCCAATAAGTCTTGCCCAGGAGATTGGCTTTACTCAAGACTTGGTGATCTTGCATCAAAGGTTACTGCACAGCTTGGTGGTTCTTCTTCTGGTGGAACAACTGCAAGTGGATTATATAGAGTCAGAAAATCTTGGAATGATGCAAAATCACAGAAAGATGCATTCAAGTCCCTTGATAATGCAAAGAGATGTGCTGCATCAAATCCAGGATACTTTGTCTTCGATGAAAACGGAAGAATCGTAGGCACTACTACCTCAAGTACCAAAACGGTAGATGAGCTTGCAAGAGAAGTTATTTGTGGAAATTGGGGTAACGGAACTGAAAGAAAAAATCGTCTCACTGCCGCAGGTTATGATTACAATGCTGTGCAAAACAGAGTCAATGAACTTTTAAAATAATATAGATAACATAGACATGAGCCTGTTTGCATTCTTCTGAGTGTGAACAGGCTCTATTTTTTGTGAAAAGCGTCCTTTTGATGCCTTTCCCAAGGCTACTAGTTGGGAAAGGTATCAAAAGGAAAAAGAAAATAAAAAAGTTTTTCAAAAAACGTCCTTTAGAGCATCTTCCCAAGGCTAAAAGTTAGAGAGAAACAAATCTCTCGGAATTGGAGGTGTTAACGATGAAACACAATCTGCACATCAGTGTTTCTGACAAGCCACAACGAAACGGCATGGTGTCCTACAAGAGCATCACACTTCGAGAAAGATTCATGAGAATGCTGTTTGGTAAAAAGCAGAAGATTATGATTCTTGTTCCGGGTGACACGATTGAGGAAGTTGCCATCACAAAAGTTACGGAAGGAGGTAGACCATGAACAAAGTAACAGAATTACTTGACGCTGTTGCCCACGTCATCACGAATGTGCGTAACCTGGCAGACAGTCTTCAGGTGGTAGCTGATGTTCTTACAGATATGAAATCTGTAGAAGTAACTAAATCACAGCCTGTAGAACAGATTCCTGAAAAGACTTCAAAGCCTAAGAAGGAAAAAGCTAAGGTTTACACACTTGAAGATGTAAGAGGAGTTCTTGCAGAGAAGAGCCAGAACGGACTCACATCAGAAGTTAAGGGTCTGATTGCAAAGTTCGGAGGTAGCAAGTTATCCGACATCGACCCTAGCAACTATGAAGCAATCATCAAAGAGGCGGAGGTGCTTGGAAATGAGTAATCACGCATTCCTTTCCCCCTCAAGTTCTCACAGATGGCTTAACTGTACACCAAGTGCAAGTCTTGAATCAGAATTTGAAAACAAGACAAGCCAGGCAGCAGAAGAAGGAACAGCTGCTCACGTATGGTGCGAACACAAGCTTAAGAAGGCTCTCCACAGAAGAAGCAAAAGACCTATTTCATCTTATGACAGTGATGAAATGCAGGAACACACAGATGCATATGTGGACTTTGTCTTAGAACAGCTTGACATTGCAAAGCAGAACTGCAATGACCCATTGGTGCTGATAGAGCAACACGTAGACTTTTCTGAATATGTCCCGGATGGTTATGGTACAGCAGATTGCGTGATTGTTTCAGACGATAAGCTTCACATCATTGATTTCAAGTACGGCATGGGAGTTCTGGTAGACGCTACAGACAATCCACAGATGAAATGCTATGCACTCGGTGCACTTGCCATCTATGACAGCTTATATGACATCAAGGAAGTATCGATGTCCATCTTCCAGCCACGCAGGGAGAATGTGAGTACCTGGACGATTTCAGTTGATGAACTGAAGTCTTGGGCAGAAGAAGTATTAAAGCCAAAGGCTGAAATGGCCATGAATGGCGAAGGCGAATACTATCCCGGCGAATGGTGTACCTTCTGTAGGGCAGCAGTCAGATGCAGAGCAAGGGCGGAAGAAAAGTTAAAGCTTGCACAGGAAGAATTTAAACTTCCGCCACTTCTTACAGATTCGGAAATCGAAAAAATCTTATCGGTCATTCCTGATCTTACAAAGTGGGCAAATGAGATTATGACCTATGCTACCGAATCAGCTGTGAGCCACGGCAAGCAGTGGAATGGATTCAAGGTTGTTGAAGGACGCTCCGTCCGTAAGTACAAGGACGAGAATGAAGTTGCCAAAGCAGCCAAGGAGGCAGGCTATAAGGATATTTACCGCCAGAGCCTTATTACTCTTACAGAGATGCAGAAACTGATGGGTAAAGCAACATTTGAAAAGGTATTGGGTGACCTTATCTACAAACCACCCGGAAAGCCGACTCTTGTACCAAACTCGGATAAGAGAGAGGCAATGCATATATCAAACGCTAAAAACGAATTTAAAATGGAGGATTAAAGATTATGGCGAATGTAAGTAAAACAAAAGTTATCACAGGCAAGAACACAAGACTTTCTTATTTCCACGGATGGGAGCCTACATCTATCAATGGCGGTCCTGAAAGATACAGTGTATCAGTTCTTATTCCAAAGGATGATAAGGAAACAGTAAAGGCAATCAATGATGCGGTTGATGCAGCTATTGAGGAAGGCATCGCAAAGTTCGGTGGCAAGAAGCCTAACAAGGTAGCAATCAAGCTTCCTCTTCGTGATGGTGACACAGAGCGTGAGGACGAGGCTTATGCCGGACATTGGTTCATCAATGCCAACAGTAAGACAGCACCACAGATTGTTGATAAGGCCGTAAAGCCTATCCTTGACCGTGATGAGGTGTACAGCGGTTGCTATGCAAGAGTATCTCTTAACTTCTATGCATTCAACTCAAACGGTAATAAGGGCATTGCCTGTGGTCTTGGTAACATTCAGAAGATCAGAGACGGAGAGTCCCTTGGTGGTCGCAGTTCTGCAACTGATGACTTCAGCACAGAGGAAGATGACGATTTCTTATCTTAATCTGAACTGACCATTTAACTTCCTGCGGGCGGTGTGAAACCCACCGTATGCAACTATTACGAATATACGGGGTAAACGATATGAACGAATTATATGAATTAGCAAAGCAGATTGATGTGATTATCATTTTCTACATCTTTATGGGTGCTGGTATCTACGGCATTGTAAGTACCATCATGAATGGTATCTGGCTTATCAAGGATTCAATCAAAAAACGTAAAGCAAAGAAGAAATCTGCTGAAGAAACAACTGAAGAATAAAAGTGTGCAGGCGGTGGAGGAATATCCTCTGCCGTCTGTTTTACTTTGGAAGGAAGTGAGAATGTGAAATCAATCAGTATAGATATTGAAACCTTTTCAAGCGTGAGTCTGCAGAAGTCCGGGGTCTACCGCTATGCAGAAAGTGATGACTTTGAGATTCTGCTTTTCGGTTATTCCGTTGATGGTGGCGAGGTCAAGGTTGTGGATCTGGCAATGGGAGAAAAGATACCAGACGATATTATTGATGCTCTTACAGATGATGAAGTCATCAAGTGGGCTTTCAATGCACAGTTTGAAAGAGTCTGCCTATCTAGGTATCTTCGTGATAATGATGTATCTCTCGGGGGATATTGTCTTGATCCTGTGTCGTGGCATTGCACGATGGTATGGGCGGCAACTCTTGGACTTCCATTATCCCTTGAAGGAGTAGGTGCTGTTCTTGGACTTGAAAAGCAGAAACTCACAGAGGGCAAGAATCTCATAAAATACTTCTGTGTTCCCTGTTCTCCTACAAAGGTCAATGGTGGCAGAACAAGAAATATGCCATATCACGATTTGGAGAAGTGGACACAGTTTAAGGCATATAACCTTCGTGATGTTGAAACGGAAGTGGGAATACAGAAAAAATTATTGAAATTTCCGGTAAGTGAAACTATTTGGGATGAGTATCATTTAGACCAGGAAATCAATGACCGTGGAATCGGTGTAGATATGGTTTTTGTTAAGAATGCCATTGCCTTTGATGAGAAGAGCAAGACGGCACTTACAAAACAGATGCAGGAACTTACCGGTCTTGAAAATCCTAATTCTGTACAACAGATGAAGAACTGGCTTTCAGAGAATGGACTTGAAACAGACAGCCTCGGTAAGAAAGTGGTGGCCGAAATAATGAGAGATGCACCTGAACATCTTGTAGATGTGTTATCCCTTCGTCAGAAGCTTGCTAAAAGCAGTGTTAAGAAATATACGGCTATGAAAAATGCCGTGTGCATGGATAACAGAGCAAGAGGAATGTTTCAGTTTTACGGAGCCAACAGAACTGGCAGATTTGCCGGAAGAGTGGTGCAACTCCAGAACCTGCCTCAGAACCATATGCCAGATCTTGCACAGGCAAGAGGTCTTGTAAGATGTGGTAACTTTGATGCCCTTGAACTTTTATATGATGATATCCCAGATACTCTGTCGCAGCTTATCCGTACAGCCTTTGTGCCACAGGGAGATAACAAATTCATTGTTGCAGACTTTTCTGCCATTGAAGCGAGAGTCCTTGCGTGGCTTGCCGGAGAAAAGTGGAGAATCAAAGTATTTGAACAAGGCAAGGATATCTACTGCTCATCGGCATCACAGATGTTCGGTGTGCCTGTTGAAAAGCATGGTGTTAACGGTCACTTAAGACAAAAGGGCAAGATTGCAGAACTTGCTCTTGGATATGGTGGTTCGGTCGGTGCATTGAAAGCAATGGGAGCTATTGAAATGGGACTTACCGAGGAAGAACTCCAGCCTCTTGTCTATGCCTGGAGAAATTCAAATCCTGCCATCACAATGCTGTGGTGGGATATTGATAACTGTGTAAAGGAAACAGTCAAGAAGAGAATCACAACCGAAACTCACGGCATACGATTTATGCATGAGAGTGGCTTTCTTTTTATCGTTCTTCCTTCCGGCAGAAGGCTGGCATATGTAAAACCAAAGATGGGTGTGAATAAGTTCGGTGGTGAGTCTGTTACCTATGAGGGTGTTGGTGGCACAAAGAAATGGGAAAGGCTCGAAAGCTATGGTCCCAAGTTTTGTGAAAACATCACGCAGGCAATTGCAAGGGATATTCTGATATATGCCATGCAGACTTTAAGGTGCTGTAATATCGTTGCTCATGTGCATGATGAAGTCATCATCGAGTGCAGAAAGGATATGTCCCTTGATGCCGTGTGTGAGCAGATGGGAAGAACTCCACCCTGGGCGAAAGGTCTGCTTCTTCGTGCTGATGGCTATGAATGTCGGTTTTATAAAAAAGATTAATGAAAAACGTCCTTTTCAACCTCCTGCCAAGGCTATCTGGTAGGAGGTGCTTTTTTATGCAGATTACAAAATTAGAAGACGGTGCAGCAGCACCAAAGCCTGACACAAAGGTGTTCACACAGGAAGAATTGCAGAAGGAATTTGACTTCATTCTCGCTGAAAGGATAGTTTTTAAGATGGCAGAAAAGGGTCTTATTTCTGATGATGAATTACACAAAATATCGGAGAAAAACCGAGTTATTTTCTCTCCCTATCTATGCGAGATTTATCAGTAATTGACTTGATATATAACGGTTTCTGCGGGAATATGTCATACGATAAAGCGAGGTGATATAAGTGAAGAATGTAACGAAAATCAATCAGGTTGATTTCTCCATTTTTAAGAAGACAAGGGTGGCTGCATACTGCAGAGTTTCAACTGATAGTGATGAACAAGAACTCAGCCTTGAAACACAGAAAAACCATTATGAGAGTTACATTAAAGCAAACAGTGAATGGGAATATGCAGGTATTTATTATGATGACGGCGTCAGCGGTACAAAGACTGCAAATAGAGATGGGTTATTAAGACTTATGGAAGACTGTGAAAAAGGTCTTATCGATCTTGTCATCACAAAATCCATCAGCAGATTCAGCAGAAACACTACCGATTGTCTGGCACTTGTAAGAAAACTTTTGAATTATGAAGTCTATGTTATTTTTGAAAAAGAAAATATAAACACCGGCTCTATGGAAAGCGAGCTAATGCTTGCCGTATTGGCCAGCATGGCAGAAAGCGAGTCACGTTCCATTTCCGAGAATGAGAAATGGAGCATCAAGAAGGGATTCCAGAACGGTACTTATGTGATTTCCTATCCGCCTTATGGTTATGCCAATGTTGATGGTGAGATGGTGATTGTTCCAGAACAGGCAGAAGTTGTAAAAGAGATTTTTGCAGGGTGCCTTGCCGGAAAGAGCACCCACATCATTGCAAAGGAACTGAATGAAAAAGGTGTTCCTACCAAGAAGGGTGCTAAGTGGACAGGCGGTACGATTAACGGCATTCTTACAAATGAGAAGTACATAGGAGATGCACTTTTTCAGAAGACCATCACAGATGCAGAGTTCAAGCGAAAAAGGAACTATGGCGAAGAAGAACAGTATTACTGTGAAAATCATCACGAACCAATCATTGACAAGGATACCTTTGAAAAGGCAAAGGAAGCAATTAGGCAGCGAGGACTTGAAAAAGGCAACTGCACCGAAGATACATCAAAGTATCAGAACAGATATGCCATGTCCGGTAAAATAAAGTGTGGCGAGTGCGGAAGATCATTTAAGAGAAGATACCACTACACTTCACACGGCAAAAGCTATAATGCCTGGTGCTGTGGTGGTCACTTGGAAGACTCGAAATCCTGTTCAATGAAATTTATTCGTGATGATGATTTAAAGAGAACCTTCCTTACCATGATGAACAAGCTGGTATTTGGAAACGACCTGGTCTTGAAACCGCTCCTTATTTCCATTACAACAAATAATTCTAAAAAGAACGCAAACAGTGTGGAAGATATCGAAAAGGAAATGAAGAGCAATGAAGAACAGAGAAAGCAGTTGAATATGCTGCTGACCAATGGGTATCTTGAAAGACCTGTATTTGCCGAGGCTCATAATAAACTGATTATGGAATACGAGCATCTGGTAGCCAAAAGAGATTTATTATTCAGAATGGATGTTGCCGGATATACCATGGAGCAGGCTTTAAAAGAATTAGTCGATTTCCTTAACGATGCAAAACCTTTTACTGAATGGGAAGAATCCCTATTTGAAAGATTTATAGAAAAGGTAAAAGTGCTGTCAAGGGAGAAAGTTGAATTTGAATTTAAGTGTGGCTTAAAACTAAAAGAAAGGATTGATTGAAATGGCACACATACCACTTGGGTACAAAATAGTTGACGGATGTGCTGTGACCGATGAACCAACTGTCAAGCAGATTAAGGCAACCTACAGATACTACTTTGAAGGTAAATCACTCGTTGATGCTGCCGAGGAAGCAGGTTTCAAGATGAACCACGCTACGGTCAAGAGAATGCTTTCTAATAAGAAGTATCTGGGGACAGACTATTACCCACAGATTATTGATGAAGAAACTATAGAAAGGTTTCAGGAAGAACTGACACGAAGGGCAGGCAACCTTGGAAGGCTTGATAGAAAATGCAAGGAGAGGAATATTACGATACCTACATCATTTAGGTTCAAGCCTGCAGAACTTACCTTTGCTGCTCCCTTTGAGCAGGCAGAATACATTTACAGTTTGATAGATAGCGAGGAATAACACATGGCAGGAGCAAAGAATATAACAGTTATTCCGGCAAAAAAACGTGTAGGTAATACAGCCACTGCGGAGAGTAAGCCAAAGCTAAAGGCCGCAGCGTACTGTAGAGTAAGTACTGACAGCGAAGAACAGGCTACAAGCTACGATGCACAGGTTACGCATTACACAGAATTTATTAGAAAGAATCCTGAATGGGAGTTTGCCGGGATTTATGCTGATGACGGTATCAGCGGAACAAACACTAAAAAGCGAGAAGAGTTTAACCACATGATTGAAGATACGATGGCAGGCAAGATTGATATGATCATTACAAAGTCAATCAGCCGATTTGCAAGAAATACCTTAGACTGCCTTAAGTACATAAGACAGCTTAAGGAAAAGAACGTGCCAGTATTCTTCGAGAAGAAAGACTTCTATACGGCAAAAATGCCGATAAATGCGGTAATTACGGCACTTTCCAAAGAGGCATGGTGTTTGGTTGGTGTTTGAATTTATGTGACACAGTAATACGAGGTTAAACGAAAGATGACTGTCTCCGTGAGCAAAAAAATATCTCCTATGTGTATTCTCTTCGTAGCCGAAGTAATCTACATAAAAGGAGGGCAACTTAGGAATTTAAGAAAAACAAGTTTTTAAGGATGCTATCCCAAATGGTGCAAAGAGAATAACGACCATGCAAGAGCAACACTGCCCCTGCGCGGTCGTTATTGTTTTATATCAAGTTTATATTCATTGTTCAAAGATTTCAGATATATTGTATCTCCAACACATCCGGTTAATTTTCTATGACTGATTACGGACTGTTCTGTTTCAATGCCATCTTCGTTTTTGAATGTACAAGAGTAAAATTTGAAATTTGCTAATTCCAATATAATGTTTACGCTGAAATAATTATGCTTTATGCACAAGAATCCCAGTGTCGCAAAGAATATTAGAAACAGCACCACTTCGTTCCATACGGTAAAATCAAAAGCAAATAATGGTAGAATATATGAAAGCAAATACTCTGCGGTTATAGTTTTCTCCTCTTTTGCCTTCTTGAGTGTTTGAGGTATAGTTCCCTCTTTTCCATTCGTACATAACTCAATCATCAAAACAATTAGGCAAATCAACGCCGAAACAAGTATGACACCAATACTTATTTTTTCCGTCCACAAATCACTACTGTTTTCGATACAACTTTTTATGTCTATGAACAATACCGAAATCCATAGGGGCGCAAATGAAATGTAATATAAACTAAATGAAAATAATTTTGACATTTATGGTTTCCTCCGTAATTATACCCATTTTTTAGAGCCAGCCACTTCCATTGGGTTATCATCGAAGGGATCAACCATTCCCCGATCACATAATAATTTTACAAGTTTGTCCGAAGCATCCGGGTTTGTAGTATCAAATTTATCTCCATCAAGTGGAATATTGAACTTCTTGGCCATTTTCTTCCGGCTATTTGCATTTTTTAGTTTTTGTAAATGAGCATCATTGAACGATACAAACTTTCTTGGATTATGACCACTTCTTGCAATCGCGGAGAACGCATCAAAATCAGTTATGATATTGCATTCGTTAATAGTATCAATTTTAGTAGTGCAAATTGCTTTATAGGAACGCTCCATATTAAATAGGTTTTCACCCGCAAGAGTTAACATATAAATATTGTCATTGAAAACAACAACATCAATTGTCGGTCTGAGAGATAGAACCTTATCACTTATTTCTTCAAAAGAGCCATTCTTCATCCAGAATTTGTGATTCAGTGTAGTTACTGGATTTTGCATAGAAACCAGTTTTACAGGATATTCTATGCTGTCAAGTGTGATTATTCCTTTCAAAAGATATGCTTGTGCTTTGAATTCCAGCGGATTGATTTCTACGTCTGGTCTGGCAATTGCGGTGACAAGTGCATTGTATTCGGATTGAATCAGTTCACTTTCGGTAGATAGCTTATATACCGTTCTGTCTATAGTCGAGCCATCATAATCTGTCATTCCTTGAAAAGATTTCAATACACCCTTTTCCGTATCAATATATCTCTTAGATATCTCTGAAACAAAATCACTCAACTCCCCAGCAGGCGCTAATGTGATTTCTCGACCAGTGTAACTTGTACCCTCTCTCTTTGATGTTTTGATTTTAAGTAGCTGCAATGACCACGCATCACACCCAGACATCGCAGCAAATACCCTTTTTAGATTCTCAATTGACAATTGTTTTTCCTTCTTTCGTTTTTATTCTACGAGCGTATCACACAGCGGCAGCAAGGCATCCAAGCGTTCTACGATTCGCTGTTGCTCCTCAATTGGAGGGAGTGGAACCATGTAATTTTCAATCATATCTTGTGTAACTTGATTGATAGTGGTCGTTTCAGCACCACCTAATACACTTTTTCTGAAGTGTGGAGAGTCTAATACATAATTGATGTACGGATTACATTTGCTACGATAAATTGCCATAAATGCACCGAAAGCCATGCCTTCCTTATCAATAATGGCTGATTTGCCTACAAGGCGTTTGCTACCATTTCTTGCGCAGATAAGTATATCTCCAATATGGCACATCTTGTTTTCTGGCACATTCATATTGACTGCAACAATGTCATCATAGGCCATGCATCCATTTTGAATATTACTGGAACGGAGAACAACCGTGCCCCCAATAGTGGTAACATCTGATGGGCTGTATGTCAATCCGATATTAGTGGTACCACATTCTGATAACTTTACCCATTTCCAGTTCTGCGGAATATCGAAAAACTCAATTTCTAATTGCTTTGATTTCTTTCGCCCACGCCCTGTGGACACAGTAATTGTGGGCTTGATTTCATCAAGAAGAATATCAACTGGCGTATCGCTTTCCAACTGCTCCGTTAATTTTCCCTGCATGGCAGCCTGCAAGATAGCACCACGCAAATCAGTTGGGAAATTTGAATTTAGTTTCGCCAATGATGCCGTAAGAGAACCTATGTTTTGAGGTTTAGCAATTAAATTCCCAGCTAACAATTCCCCAAGGGCAGTTGTGGCTTCCGAAAGCCTTTTCTCTAATTTTTCACGTGTTTCAACATATATACTTAATACTTCCTCCGGAGAAAGAATCACTTTTTCTTCATTCGGGAAACCGCAAAAGTCAAGATTGTATTGCCCGGCTGCAATCGCATCAATGGAAACACACTGTGATTTCCAAGTATCGGACAGCGATTCATCTGATTTCTCATCTTTGATTTCAACCCTGTTATCCCACCATTCGTTGATGGCAGAGAGTTTTTCCAGTGTGATAGGGTTACGTTTCATACTGAATTTTTGCCCATTTATCAAATCGAAACGGTAAAACCATGTCTCTGTAGTGCCGCCAGTTTTTTCAAAGAACACGAGATTAGTATTGATACTCGTATACGGGGCAAAGCAACTACCCGGCAGACGGATGATGGTATGCACATTATATTCCTTAAACAGCTTTTCTTTAATGGCAATCAGGCTCGCATCATCATTCTGCAAAAAACCATCCGGCAGGATAATGCCACAGCGACCGTTATCATTAAGGCGGTACATAATTTCAATCATAAACAGATTAGCCGTTTCTGAACTACGGAGCAGTGCCGGAAAGTTGGTGAGAATGGCCTCCTGTTCATGACCGCCGTAAGGTGGATTCATTAGGATGACATCCACTTTGTCCTTATCGGTGTAATCTCGGACATTTTTTGCAAGCGAATTCATGTGCATAACCTGTGGGTAATCCACATCATGCAGAAGCATATTGGTGGTGCAAAGCATATATGGGAATTGCTTTTTCTCTACACCAAACACGGTCTTTTCTATCGTTTCAGCATCGTCTGCACTGGAAACCTGCTTTTTAAGATGTTCTACAGCATCTACAAGAAACCCGCCTGTGCCACACGCAAAATCTGCGACAACCTCTCCAAGCTTGGGGTTGACCATTTCTGTGATAAATTGGGTCAAAGCACGGGGAGTGTAGAACTCACCGGAACGACCTGCACTTTGCAGACCACGCAGCAAAGTTTCATAAATATCATTGAATGCGTGGCGTTCATCCTGATTATCAAATTCAATAGAATCGAGCAGATTGATAGCCTTACGAATGCACACACCGTCCTTCATATAATTGAAGGATTCTACCATCATTTCATGGACAATGACTTTGCGGCTGGAGCTTTCAGCAGTGATAGCCATGTCTTTTAATGTGGGAAATAGAGTATTGTTTACAAAGCTGACCAATTCATCTCCGGTCATCTGTTCCTTTTGAGATTTTCCTTTTGCCCAGTTACGCCAACGGCATTCCTCCGGTAAGGCACTGGTAAAGTCATCTTCATACAGTTCCCACATATCTTCCTTAATGTCATATACTTTCAAAAACAGCATCCAAACCAACTGTGACAGCACCTGTACAGTTCCGTTGACACCATCGTCATCACGCATAATGGTTTCCCATTGCTTTACTAAATTTCCTAATGCCATAAGTCCTCCATATCATCAAGCAGAATAGATTTGCTGCTCAATTTCATTTATCGTATCCATGTATTTTTGTTTGCCGCCAAAGCTACGGACAATCTCCGTAGGCTTGTCAATGTGTATGAACTCTGGCATATTCAAAATACGGATGTTTTTCAATTCATCAATATCGTGTTCCCGGTAGGCTTCGAGGAGCAAGCGGATAATATCCTGATTCTCTTTGCTGAATTTATCCAAGTACCCTGAAACGAGAATATGGTCGATACGTTCCTCTTTGGTAAGTGGTTCACGTTCATATCCAATATAGGACAGAACATCATAATCATCCACATGGGCTTCGGGAATCGTATCTTTAACATAGTCAATGAAAACACCATCTTCCAGAAGCTGGTCGAGCAGTTCTTGCTTTTTCTTTTGGGCAAGCCACACCTTGCGGAATTCCTCATAATAAGGATAAAGCCTGCGAAGATTATTACGAGAGTAATCGATGATGGAAACCGTTATCAAATTTCCGTTGGAATCCAGATATTCTACCTTTTCGTCTATAATACGGACACTAACTCCGTTGACGGTAAAGCGCTTTCTTTTCTTGCGCCCCGGTTCATCACCGTTCCCATCGTCACCATTATCACCGGAACCGTCATTGCCGTTATCACCGTCACCATTGTCAAATCCATCCTCATCAGTATCGGTATCATCGCCGTTGTCCGGAGTGTCCGTATCATCATCGCCAAAATCATCATCCTCGCCGACATCCTTGATTTTTACAGGGTCACCATCAAATTCCGGGTCAGCAAACTTCACATAGTTTTTGCGGAAGTCCATGATGGTGAAATACAGTTTATCACAATCCTCACGGACACGAGTGCCGCGGCCTACGATTTGCTTGAATTCTGTCATAGAGCCAATCGTCCTATCCAAAACAACAAGCTTTGTGGTCTGTGTATTTACACCTGTACTCAGCAAACGGCTTGTGACTGCGATGACGGGGTATTTTTCGTGCGGGTCTGTAAAATACTCCAAGTAGCGCATATCATCCGATCCAGAAGTGATTTGCACGATGTAGGTAGGCTCCTGTGCAACGAGGTCTTTATTTTCATTGACTAAGGCATGGCGCATCCGTTCCGCATGAGGAATATCCTCGCAGAAGATGATTGCCTTGGCATAGCGGTCTGTTTCTTTCAAAAAGTCAGATACTCGCTTTGCCACAGCCATTGTTCGTTCTTCTACTACAAGAACACGGTCAAAGTCCTTCTGTTCGTACAGCCTGTCCTCGACTGGCTCTCCGTTGATATCAAGCATTCCGGGATATGGACGGAATCCATTCACATCAATATCAAGATTAACACGGATAACCTTATACGGAGCAAGAAAACCATCATCAATGCCCTGTTTCAAACTGTATGTATAAACAGGCTCTCCAAAATATTCAATATTAGAAGTTTCCTCGGTTTCTTTGGGTGTTGCGGTCATACCTACTTGAATGGCAGAATCAAAATATTCCAGTATTTCATGCCAGGAACTTTCATCATCTGCGCTGCCTCGATGACACTCGTCAACAATGATTAAGTCAAAGAAATCACGGTCATAAGCAGTATAAAAATTCTTTTCCCCATTCTTCATTTGGTGGTACAACGACAAATAGACCTCATGGGTTGTATCCATCTCACGTTTAGTGATACGGGTCATGCGAGTGCCTAATGGGGAAAAATCATCGGTAAAAGGCTGGCTGACCAGTATGTCACGGTCGGCAAGGAACAGAACGCGGCGAACTTTTTTCGCTTGCAGCAGTCTCCATATTATCTGGAAAGCAACCATTGTTTTGCCCGTGCCTGTTGCGAGTACAATCAGCATACGCTTATCGCCACGAGCAATAGCGGCAAGCACACGATTGATAGCAATCCACTGATAATAGCGCGGCTCCTTGCTAAAGCCTTTCTGATAATGGTATGGCGTGGTAAGGAGCGAGGCTTCTGAATCCGTGAAATCTATATTATCAGCACGGAACCGGCTCCATAATTCATCTGGAGATGGAAAGGCGTCCATTGGAATATCTTTGATTTCTACGCCTGTTCCCATATCGTGAAACACAAACGAATCTCCATTTGAAGAAAAAGCAAAAGGCACCTTCATAGCTTTTGCATAGCGAATTGCCTGTGGCATTCCACCAAAAGGAGAATGCTTGTTATCTTTTGCCTCGACAACAGCTAAAGGGAACCATGCGCTGGTATCATTGTAGAAAAGTACATAGTCAGCGCGACTTGCGTCTTTCCGCTTTGCTTTTTTGCCATCAAGCATAATGCGACCAGGTGCTACAAGGAACTCCATACGGATACATGATTTTGACCATTTATCCGTGATGGCAGGAGTGATGTAATTCAGTTTAATTTCTTCTTCCGTCATTTGGCTTTTGTTAATCATGCTCCGGCACTCCTTCCTCATCAATGTACTCCATAATGTCACCATAGTCGGCATTAAGGGTCTTGCATATCTTACCAAGGACGGTGAGCGTGACCTCCTCGTCCCTGCGTAGTTTTGTCATTGTGTTAGGCGCAACGCCGGAGACTTTCCTCAAATCAGCCTTGCTCATCTTCTTATCAACCAGTAACTTCCACAAACGATTATATGAAACAGCCATGTTTGCCTCCTTTTACACACTATAATATACAGTATAGCACAATTTTGAATTTTTCGCAAGACCGTGCGAAAGTTTAGCAAGTGGACGAAGTGTAAATTTTTTGTGAATGTCAATATTTAGACACTCTGGTTGTTTTCCAGTTTGGGAATGCGAGTGCTGCCACGGGTGGGGGTATCTGCATCTCCAGTACCTTTCTGCCTAAAGACCGATGCCCCCCCTTCGTGCGAATTTTCGCAGAATTGCATAGGGGGATAGGCAATCGGATCAAAATTAAGTGTATTGATTCGGGATTAGCTCAAAATTGAGCCAACCTCGCATTTTCCTGCCACTATCGTTTCGCCGGATAGTGCAGAAATCAGCATAAAAACAGCGCAAAAAGCATCATAAAATGCACAGTTTTTAAGTATACATTTTGGCAAAAATCTATGCCGACAGGACTTGATATTCTGTGGATTTAGAGTGATATATGTACTAAACAAAGTTCACTGCCCCCAAAGTTGGGGCGAGAAAGGCAGGTACATATATGCAGATGAATATCAAATTTGAATTAAAACCAAAGCAGCGCCCGAAACTGGCGGAGGAGATTGCCACGGCACTGCACACCATCCCTTGTTACCAGAAAGCACCCAGTCTTTCCTACAAGATTGGTGACTGCACCATAGAGAAGGACGGAACACTCCGCATTCCCGACAGCGTGGACACCGAAACGGTCAATCGTTTGCTCACACACTTGCAGGAGAAGGGCTTCACCGGGGAAATGGAGGAGACGGAGGAAAAGCTGATTATTTCCATGCCGAAAGACAGCTTTACGGACACGGCACTGGAAAACCTCAAAAAGCTGATAGAGAATAAGGAAGAACTGTTTGCAAGAGCATTCCTTGCAGAGAACCTGCCACTGGACATTACCGAGGATACCGTCAGCTTTCCTTGGTTTCCCTTTACCATCGAGCCGGATGCTGTAGCAGCCTACACGGAGTTTGTGTGCAAGCTGTGCGATATGGCACGAAGGGTTAAGCGTGTATCGGGCAAGGCAGTGGACACGGATAATGACAAATACGCATTCCGCTGTTTTCTGCTCCGACTGGGGTTCATTGGGGATGAATACAAAAATGCCCGAAAGATTCTGCTTAAGAACCTCACGGGCAATTCTGCATTCCGCTATGGGAGATAGGTTAAAAGATTGGTGCAGGGGTGTCGGTTATGCCGATGCCTCTGTTTCCATCTGGATGACCTTTACGGCATCCGGGCGAATCAGTCTGCCATCGAGGAACTCAAAGGCAAGGTATCCGATCTGGTCGAGGGTCACAAACTTCTCTTTGAGGGTGCGGACGGTAACAGGCTTCTTGCAGACAACCCAATAGTAACTGAAATCACCAAATGCAATCGGTTTACTGCCTGCACTGATATCCGGCATGAACTCGGAGATAATGACCTGCTTGCCGAGGATGGTATCTGAGTTGGCATTCCAGAGGTAGCTGCCGTCAGCATCCTTCAGTTTGCGAAGGGTCATGGCTGTGGTATCGTTCATGAGCCACACACCGTTTGTGCGGTACTCTGGTTTCACAGAGAAGTACAGGCTGATGACATCGTCATAGGTGAGGGTACTTGCAGTAAGAGCCACATCCGCACCCTTGGTGTCATGGAGAATGCCAGCAGGCATCTGCTCCCCGGTACCGCTGATAAATGCCTTGGTTTCCGCTCTGCCGAAGTTCTTTGCCAATCTGCTGATAAGGTACTTCTCAATGTCAAAGGTTGCATCGTGTACAAAATCATCGTCCAGCTTTACAAACACAGCCAGCTTGTGCGTATCAACCGTGTATCGGGTAAAATCATTCACAGCATCATAAATCGGAATCTGACCGCCCTCCGGCACAAACTGAGCAAGGTCATTGCAGTCCTTTGCTAAAATACGGTAGCTGGAGTTGAAGGCATTGACTGCCGTGCCAATCTGACGGAACAGGCTCTCTTTCTCGATAGCCTTAGTGTACTTGTTGGCAGCAGTCACAGGCATCAAATAGCTGTCTGTCTGGGAGTTGCGCCCTTTTGCGAGTTTGTCGATGCAGTAGTTCTTGCCTCGCACCACATCCCAAAATGCATCGTGGTATTCCGGCTGCCCGGTGTAAATCTCATTTCCTGTAATGTTCATAATCATGTTCCTCCTTATCTTTTGTCACAGGACTTGCAGATATATAACCCCAAGTCGTTGAAATTGAGCGTTCTGCCAACCTGCTTCATATAATTACCACAGCGTGGGCACTTGATATCATAGGAAAGAGCCATTTCCTCGTTGTGGGCTGCCTTGGCATGAAGTCGGTAATATTTATGGGGTTTGTGGTTCTCATCCAGACGAACCTCATCAGAGAGATACAGGTCGCACATTCTCTGTGCGTACTCATCAGAATACGAAGCATGGGTAGGGGTCAGAATTCCAGGGTTTCTCTTGTTTTGAATAATTGGGTAATTCATGTGTTTTTCCTCCTTAAAATAGTGGTTTGTGTAGTTTCGCTTCATAAAGGGTTAATACCCCTTTTGAATTTGCGACTTTGTGCGTGAGGGCAAGCGGCCGTTTTCCACCGTTATAGGCGTGAAGATAAAGATCGCCCCTCCGGGGTCAGCGTTGGGATTTGATATATCCCATACGCTTGCAGTAATCCACTGCATCGGCACGTTTGAGATAGTACATCTGCTTGTAGCCGTCTACCACCAACCAGTGGGGTGGATTGCTTGACTTGCTCATCATAAGCAGCACAGGTGGCTGATTCTTACGATTGTAGCAGGACATACCGTAATAGCGTCCGTTGGTAAAATCGCAGGGACGGAACAGGGTATCTTTGTTGATGTCAATAACTCTCATGGTTTTCGCCTCCTTTCCACTCAGTCCAGATGTGGACTCATTTATTTTCGACTGTGCAAATCTGCGCTGTCTGTGTTTTGGTGACAGTTCTTTGGTTTTAGTGACAGTTAGGTGACAGTTGCCCGGTGATACTGTCACCGGCTTAAACCCTTGTGCCATAAGGGTTTTTCTCTGCCTTAGTGACAGAAGTGACAGTTCTTTTGATTTCATTCTCCTACTACAGAAATCTTTATACCCACATCACTTATTCTGTATTGGGTATTAACTTTTTTCTGACTGCTCAAAGAAATTGAGAAAATTGTCACTACTGTCACAAAAGTCCGAAAACCGTTGATTTTACTGGCTTTTTTGAGGTGACAGTTGTGTGTGCTTACTGTCACCGAACTGTCACTACTGTCACCTCTAGGCGGAGAGAAAAGTGCTTTCATCATAACCATATGCCTTTTCGTATAGTTCCTTGGTTTCCGGGGTCAGCGTAAGTGTGCGGTAGAAGGTGCCACCTTTTCCTCTGCGGACAGTCATTGATGAAAAATCCGTATTAAGGTATTCTGCCAGTATGGTTCGGAACTCTTTGGCGGTCTTGGCAAATCCGTGATTGTTATCAGCACACCAAGCCTTGTAGACATTGAACACACGCCCTGTGGTGCATTGGTCGGTAATCTTGCCCTGTGGACGCTCCATCATGCACTCATGGTAGAATGAAATGACTGTGTTGTTATCCTCCATGTATTGCTGCCTTGCCTGCGATACACTGTCCGGCTCGGAGAAGCGGTAACCGTTAGCAATGACGGTTTGCAGTGCCATTACGAATTTGTAGACGATGCCTTCACGCTCCGCATACATTTTGTCGAGGAGCATTTTATCTTGCTTGTCTTTCGGAATGACATTGTTGCATTCTACCTGCATGATACGGTCATAGACCCACTGCCCATCGTCACCGCCAAACTTCGGCAGACGGTTCATACAGAACCACAGCAGTCCACGGTAGCGGAACTCAAAACCATTCATTCCTTTGAATTCGGCAAAGATACTGTCACCACCAGTGCATTGTTTGAATGCTTTCAATTCTCCGACCGTCATAAAACTCATGTCGGAACTGCCCGCCAGACGCTTACCATAGATGTTGCTCGAACCGAATCGAGCCTCCATCTCGCTGAGGTCGATGCTGATAAAGTTATCTCTGCCGATAAGCTGCTCCACCAGACTTTTCAGCTGGGATTTGCCCGTGTCACCTTTGCCAACAAGGAACAGAGCCTTTTTCATACGGGAACCCATGACATTGGAAATACAGGCACCGCCAAACTCTAATAAGAGCTGCTCCACGGCTTTATCTCCGTTTGTAAGTGTGTGGATGTAGCTGTCAAAGACCGGAGTGGGAACATTTCTGCCTGTCCATTCGCATGGTATCTGAATGGTGGACATAATTTCCGGAGAATGTGGCAGCAGCGTCATATCGGACAGCCGCAGGATGCCATTTTGGAAATTGATGATATTTTCATCGGCGTTGATTTCATCGTGGGTGACGAAGTTCAAATCCGTGGTCAGCAGTCCGAAGGTTTCTCCAACAATGCTCATGCGGATAAGGTCTTCATTGTAATCTGCTATAAAGCCTTTAATCACACCACGGAGCATATCATCGGAATAATAGCGGTAGCAGCCGTTCTCATATACATAGCGGAGCACACCCTGTTTACCGTTATCCCGTACAAAGATGTAATGGAGATTTTCACGGATGTGTTTTGCTAGCTTGGTGCAGATGACCACTTCTATATCCTTTTCCGGGATGTATGCGATAAAATCCGGTCTTGGATTGAGTGAATAGTGGAACACACCACCACAGACTTCTAAGGCTGCAGCAATGGTCATTTCTCGATAATCCTCTCGTTCCCACTTGTCACGCATCAGAGCAGATTGACGGAAGATGGCATCAATCAGTTCGGGATTATCCCCGGTGCGAAATGCAATCAATGCACAGAGGGCGCAGTCGGCGGCGGAGTCATCGTTTCCATATTCGCTGATGTCCCCACGGTCAAACAGCATTTCAAACTTCTCGCCATTTCTCTGCTTACGGAGTGCTGCAATGATGTATGCTGCATTTGCGTCACCATCACGCTTGGCACTGTATTTCTTTTTCTTCTTCCTGCGCATATCCTTATCCAGTGTGGTAAGGACAGCCTGTGTACAATCTTTTAAGGGAGTGTCCAGAATGGTATTCCCGGTAAAACAGGCAAATCGGTTTGTAATGCCGCCGATGTACAGTTCTGTGTTGTTATGAGGGCTTTTCATATAGAACTGCTTGTCCAAGCGGAGTTTTCCTTTATCATCTGTGAAAGTCGGAATCTTGGAAATGTTGATTTTGCCATAGATGTGTACACCATTTCCACTCTGGGAATACTCGGTGTAGCTGTTATAACGGTTCAACATTGTCTGAACAAATGAGTCGGTCAGTTCCATATGGTCAATATCCAGAAAGAAGTATCCTTCCGGAATAACAAATCCGACTCCGGCTGCGTGATGTTTCTGCATTGCAACCATAACATCTTCGTATGTTATCCAAGTGGAACTATGCCCCTTGTCCGTTCCGGTAGCACCGCCTTGGGCAGAGAACGGCACCTTAGTAGGCTTGCCGTTTCTGTCTTTGCCCCATTTCCACAGAAGCCATATTTTCATTTGCTTTAATTCCTGCATTCGGCTCGCCTCCTTTCCTTATAAATACTGACAAGGCTTAGTACCATGTTGGTTCAGGCTCCTTCTTCACATCTGCCTCTAATGCGGATAACTGCTCACACAACTTGTCATAGTTGATGAGAGCCTTATTGCCGATATAGATTGCCGGAAGTTTCCCGGCTTTGAGCATGATGCGAAGAGCGTGTTCGGAAAGTAAGCCTGTTCTTGCGATTTCCCTTACGGTCATCATGTTGGGTTGTTCTTTTATCATGTGTGTTTCCTCCTTCTGTATTTCTAAAGTGCATCAATCTGTCGCACTTACGATATAATAATACAACATGAAGATGTACTTGTCAATACAAAAAGTAACGCATAATGATGAATAAATTGTAAAGAGTACATCATGCAGTCTTGACAAGTGCGACATTATGGTGTACTCTTATTACAGAACCAAACGAAATAAGACGATAGAATCATATTTATAACGAGGTGACAATCTATGACAATCGGAGAAAGAATTAAGGAAATCAGAAAAAAGAACGGTTACACACAAGGTACTCTGGCAGATGAACTGCAAGTGGCGAAAGGGACGGTGTCTGCGTGGGAAATCGGCAGCCGCAGACCCAGCTTTGAGATGCTCGAAACCATGTGTGGATTATTCAATGTACGCATGGATTATCTGATTGCACAATCGGACGATGCTACACCACCACAGGAGCCTACCGAGGCAGACCTTAACAGCATGGCAGAAGAAGGACTGGCAATGGAGAAAGAACAGGATTCAGATTGGCTGAATACCACACTACAGCAGTTCTGCTCGGATTTTGCCCGTATGGATGGATTTGCAAGAAAAGCTCTGCTTGCTCTATATAAGGAAGAAAAGCACCGCTGCACCGTGCAGGGCACTCTTGCCGAAGAGGACAGCTATGTATGTGCGGTAAATATCAAGGCGATAAAATAAGAAAAAAGTTATCATCCTTTGCCTTGACTTTATCGTGCATCAGAGTGATGTATAGTAACGGATAAAACCGCAAAGGAGGTACACACATTATGCCAAGTATAAAAAAACGTGGAGACTCCTACCGCATCATGGTTTCATTGGGCTATGACATGGAAGGAAAGCAAGTCCGCAAAACCACCACATTTACACCGCCGGAGGGAGTCACCCCCGGCAAAGCAGAAAAACTGGCGATTTCCTATGCTCATGAATTTGAGAAACGCTGTATGGGCATGGTGAACATGAATGAGAATATCCGCTTTTCCGAACTGCATGACTGGTATTTCGACCAGATTGCAGTCCACAAGCTGAAGCCCATGACCTTGTACGGGAATAAGGAACTGATGAAACTGTATGTGCTGCCGTATCTCGGCAACATGAAGCTGAAGGACATTAACACGGCTCGAATCGATGCCCTGTTCAATGAACTGTATCGGCACGGTCGCAAGCGTGAATTGTTCCAGCTTCGTGACCCCAATTTCATCCCGGAAGGTACACGCAGACCTGTATCACGCAGGTCAAAGGTTAATTTGAACACCGTCAAGACCTGCATTCAGGGCGTTCCCGTTCTAAGAGACACGGCTGAGAGGATTGCCGACACCTTGGGCATGAAACTGAAAGATGCCTTTATGAAAATTGAAACAGAGGACGGCTTGGATGTCGGCACGATTAAGAGGGTCAGAACTGCCATGTCACCGATTTTCTCCACGGCAGTGAAGAAGGAACTGCTCCTCAAGAACCCCGTCACAAACGCCACCACGCCGGGTGCAGAGCCGAAGGAAAAGGTATTCCTCAATGCCGACCAGTGCCGTGAGTTGTTGGGATTTGCTGATGAAACTTCAAATCCACAGGTGGCAAGAGCCATCAAGGTTCTTTTGTACACGGGAATGCGTGTGGGTGAATTGACCGCCCTGCATTGGGAGGAAGTAGACTTGGACGTAGCTACGCTGATAATCAAGTACAATCTGTACCGTCTGGACGGAGAATATCGCCTTACCACACCAAAGACCAAAAGCAGTGCAAGAATGATTTCTCTGCCCCCACAGGTCATAGAACTTTTGAAGGAGCAGAAAGCATGGCAGGAAAACCGCAAGGCAGAGGTCGGCAGCCGTTGGATTGACCGTGGAGCGGTGTTCACAGGGCAGTACGGAGAATACATGAATAAAAGCTACATCAATCTGCAATTCAAGAAATTGCTTGCCGACCACGATTTCCCCGATGTGCATATCCATGACCTTCGCCACGCAAACGCATCCCTGCTGATAAACATGGGTGTTCCGGTCAAGGTAATTTCTGAGCATCTCGGTCACTGTGACACCAGAACTACGGAGAACATTTATGCCCATATCTTCAGCGAAACACTCGCCCAGACCTCGGATGCCATCAGCAAAGCACTGTCGGAGGCTTAAGAAAATGGTGCTTATTGCCCCAAAAACCACACACAGCCGAATAGCCCACAGACACAGAAAACACCAAGCTTTCCGCACAGGTACAGACAAGCGGAAAACTTGGTGTTTATTTGGTGTTTTAATCGGCAAAACGAGGGGGTACGAGCCGATACGATGTACAGTTTCGGACACCACGAAACCCCATGAAACGGGCGTTTTTCAACGATATAGCACGATGCCATTGAGTAGAATTACGGCTCGAGAAAGAAAACATCAATACGATGGATTCCAAGGGTGAGGTGCTGCTTACGATTATGGCCTCCCTTGCACAGCAGGAATCGGAGTCGCTTTCAAAGAATGTTAAGATGGGTATTCAATTCAGATATCAGAATGGTGAGGTTCAGGTCAATCACAACTGGTTCTTGGGATACACCAAAGATGAGAACGGACACCTTATCATTGATGAAGACCAGGCTGTGGTAGTAAGAAGAATATTTCGAGAGTATCTGCAGGGAGCAAGCCTTAAGACGATTGCAGACGGACTTATGGCAGACGGCATACCTACAGCAACTGGGAACATGAAATGGCGTGGGGACGGCATTAGAAAGATACTTACAAACGAGAAGTACATGGGTGATGCCCTTTTGCAGAAGACCTATACGGTTGATGTTCTTACTAAGAAACGAGTATCTAACAACGGCATTGTTCCACAGTACTATGTTGAGAACAACCACGAAGCAATCATTCCAAGACAGCTGTTTATGCAGGTTCAGGAAGAACTCTTTCGCAGGGCACACCTTAAAACAGAGGGTGGAAAAACCAAGAGAGTCTACAGTAGCAAGTATGCATTATCGAGTATTGTCTATTGTGGCAAATGCGGAGATCTTTTCAGAAGAGTGGCATGGAAGGCCAGGGGTGCATCCTACAACAAATGGAGATGTGCCAGCAGAATTGAAAAGGGCCCAAAGAAAGGATGTGATGCCGATGCCATCAGTGAAGTTGAACTTCAGAATGCAGTGGTAAGAGCCATCAATAAGACCCTTGGCGGACGAGAACAGTTTCTGATTCAGTTGCAGTATAATATCGAGGAAGTGCTAAACGGGGACTCTACTGCAACACTTGACTACATTGACCAAAGGATGGCAGAACTTCAGGAAAAGCTTGTATTGTGCGTAAACAAGAATGCTGAGTACGATGTTATTGCAAATGAGATTGATGCTTTAAGGGAAAAGAAGGCAGCAGTTGTAACCAAGGATGCCGAGCAGGAAATGTTAAAAAAACGAATCGAAGAGATGCGACAGTTCCTGCAGACACAGTCAAGCCGAGTGACTGAATACGATGAGCAGATGGTAAGAAGACTCATTGAGAAGATTACGGTCTTTGATGACAAGCTTATCTTTCAATTCAAATCCGGCATGACACTTGAACTAAAGAGATAATTGAACAAGAACTACGATACGGACACCTTGCAGCAATGCAGGGTGTTTTTGCCGTTCATAGAAAATTTACAGAGTAGAATTGTGACAGGATTGAAAATATCAACCAAATGGTTTATAATACAATAGATTGAGATGCGTTTTTACATGGAGGATTAAGATGAAGACATCCGATATGATTAAAGAATTATGTAATAAAAAGAATGTAAGCGTTTCAGAACTTGCCAGACGGATAGGTCAGACTCCACAGAACTTTGGTAAGAAAATGAAACGAGATACTGTGACCTTGGAAGAATTGAAGCTGATAGCTGATGTCATGGGTGTTACCTTTGAGCAGTCGTTTATCTTCCCAGATGGAGAGCAGATAAAAACGAGTAACAAATAGGAAAGTTAGGAGGACTAAATAATGGCAAATGAACTACAGCCGCTTTCTTTACTTTTTCAAAACAGACTTTTCAGAATTCCGGACTATCAGAGAGGCTATGCTTGGCAGCAGTCACAGCTTACTGATTTTTGGGATGATTTAGTAAATCTTCAAGAAGGAAGATATCACTATACAGGTTTATTGTCTCTTAAGAATCTGAAATCTTCTGAAACAACATCATGGGGTGGTGACCTTTGGATGGTATCAAAAGGATTCAAGCCCTGTCATATTGTTGATGGACAGCAGAGACTGACAACTTTTGTTATTCTTTTAAATGAAATCGTGGAGTATTCCAGAACATTAAAAGAGAATGGAGGTTTATCCGACCGGGATATTGTGCTGGGATATGAAACGTTGGAAGATGTAGTTGCCAAATATATTTGTCAACATAGACCGCCGAATAAGCAGATAACTACATACCTGTTCGGCTATGAGGTGGATAACCCTAGTTCTGACTATTTACAGTACAAAATTTTTAATGAGCCTTATTCCGGGACCGTTAATGAAACGTACTACACAAGAAATCTGAAGTTTGCCAAGAACTTCTTTAGAGAGAATCTGACCGCCCTCTATGAGAGCGAAGGCATGGATGGAATCAATGAATTATACCTCAAACTGACGCAGAGGCTGATGTTTAACATTCATGAAATCGATGATGATTACGATGTGTTTGTAGCATTTGAAACCATGAATAACCGTGGTAAGAAACTCACAAACCTGGAATTATTGAAGAACCGACTAATTTACCTGACAACTCTTTATCCGGAAAGTAAGCTCGATAAGATGGATAAAGAGAATCTGCGTAAACAGATTAATGATACCTGGAAGGAAGTGTACTTCCAACTTGGCAGAAATGAGAAGACCCCGCTCTCGGACGATGATTTTTTGAGGGCACATTGGATTGTGTATTTCGCTTACTCCAGAAGAAAAGGTGATGACTATATTCATTTCCTTTTGAACAAGTTCTCTGCCAAGAATATTTTTGAAAAGAAAACGGTGGCTGTTGCCGATGACTCCTTAACGGTTGTTAGTGATACGGACTATGATTCGGATACTGACATTGAAGATGAATCTGGTGAAGTAGAAACTGTTGAGGTTTCCAAACTTGAACCTGGAGAAATCCTTGACTATGTAAACAGTCTGAAAGATATGGCAAAGTACTGGTATGATACTTTCTTCCCATTCCAGAGTGAGAATCTTTCCGATGATGAAAAGGTATGGGTGGATCGTTTGAACCGCATCGGCATTGGACATTTCAGACCTTTGATTATGGCTGTTATCAGCCGAAGAGACTTGAAACCGGAAAAGAGGATTGAACTGTATACAGCTGTTGAGAGATTTATCTTTATTTGTTTCCGTCTTGGATATTTTAATGCCACATTTAGAAGCAGTGAGTATTATCGTGCATCTCGCAGCATTTACCTCAAGGAAATGGACATTGATGATTTAATCAATGATATCAATGAAACTACGGATGCCAACATCGAATATGCACTTCCGAACTTTATAACCAAGATAGAAAAGCACTTCGATAACAAGGGCGGTTTCTATTACTGGAACTCTATCAAGTACTTCTTATATGAGTATGAGTACCAGCTTGCAAAGAAAAACAACCTGGATAAGGTGAGTTGGGAGATGTTTACAAAGACTGAAAAGGACAAAGTTTCTATTGAGCATATTCTTCCGCAGACTCCGTCAAGGTTCTATTGGCGTAATCAATTTAGACAGTTTAGCGGCGAGGAAATCGAATTATTGTCCTGCACTCTTGGAAACCTTCTTCCTCTTTCACAGAGTATCAATTCAGCATTGCAGAATGATAGTTTTGAGGATAAGAAAACATCCAAGAACGGTGGCCGAAGAGGTTATCAGAATGGATCGCATTCTGAAATTGAGGTTGCCAAGGAATCTGACTGGACAGCAGACCGGATTTATCAGAGAAGCAAGAAACTTCTGGAGTTCATGGAAAACAGATGGAAGTTTAGTTTTACTTCAGAACAGATGAATAAACTCATCTATGTTACATGGGTAAATGATGGCAGGGCTGTCCCAGCCCCGCTATCAGAAGAACCGGAAAAACCTGCTGATTCATCAAGCAAAGGAAAACAACCTTCTAAGCCCGTAGGCGATTTAGGGGAGCTTCAACTTAAATTTTGGTCAAGCTTTGTAGAATACTGTAAGGAAGAAGGCAGAGATACTGACATTGCTCTTCGTAAACCATTGGCACAGAATTGGTATGATATTCCTGTGAATGGTGCTGATTACCATCTTTCTTATACCGTTACACGCAGTAAGTATTTATCCTTACTGATTTATGCTTATAATAAAGAAGCGTTTGAAAGACTCGAAAGTAAGAAGAGCAAGATTGAAGAAATATTTGGAAACAAGCTTGACTGGTATTCCAGCCGTGAAGGTAGTGAGGCAAAACGCATCATCTATAAGCGTGAAGCCGATGTGTTCAATCCATCAAAGCAGGAAGAATACTTTGCCTGGATGATTGATAAATGTGATGAACTTAGCAATGCACTTGTGCAGGTCGGTGAAATGGATGAAGAACCGAAGGAAAAAGATAAGTTTTCAAAGTTGAAACAGTATCTTGAAAACTGTGGGAAGACCGAACTGACATTGACCTTTACTGATATTGAAACCATTATTGGTTGCAACCTTTGTAAGTCGGCATACAACTATTCTGCATACTGGACTCCATCACCAACCCATACAATGCCGAATACTATCCTAGCAGCAGGATTTAAAGTGGTATCGGTTGATTTGCTTTCTAATTCATTGTTATTACATAAACAATAGCAATTTTCGAAAGTTGTCTAATTTATAGGAGGTGTTGACATGAAAGTCTTGGATTTAGATATGGACTATTTTATGACTGAAATAGCAAGTACTCCATTTTCTTGTGAAGAAAGACTTGATGAAGAGTACTATGGGGATTCAGTATGGACTGAAGAGGAAGTTCGACAATTTTTAGAACAAAATTTAAGATTATCAAAAAATCACAAAATTCCAGGAAGAATTGTGACCGGTCATAATGAGGCGCTGATATTTTGGAAAGAACTTATTAATAGTAAAATGCTTTCAGATCCTTTTGACGTTGTTCATGTTGATTCTCATGCTGATTTAGGTTTGGGTGACGCATCATGGAGTTTTTTGCAAAGTGAGTTTCTTACACTTCCGATTGATTCAAGAAGAAAAATTAGCGAGTATGAGTTTTGCAATAAAATAAAAGGAATTAGTATAGGTGATTATTTACTTTGGGCAGTTGCCTATAGAATGGTTTCATCCATCACATATTGTGCGAATCCCAATGGGGACAAGAATGATTATGTACTGGACACTCTAAAGGATTTTCATGAAGAGTACATTTGGGATAAGCCTGTAAAAAACTTCATCCAGTTAAAGTATAATAAAATGATGGAAATGCCTAAGTATGATTCTTCTGATGCATATAAGAAAAGATATATTGAGGGAGCAATAAAAGATCCTGTAGTGGAACTACTAATAATTCCAACGATTGAGGATGTAAAATTTGATGGAGACTTTGATTATGTGGTTATGGCACAATCTCCAAATTACACTCCGGCAAGTGCAGATTTCATATTGGATATTTTCAGAGAGTATATCGAAGAAATATAATCAATATGATAGTTGCCAATTTACCTATACGAGCAATAAGGCAACTCAAGGTTTTAATCGGCTCGATACCCCCCGTTTTTAAGGTGAAAGGTGCGTTCCACCATTCCCTTGTACAGTAGGGGGTTAATAGGTTTTTTATTAGACAACCGAGCCATGTGGAGACTATCTGTTTGCTGTCAAAGGTGAACCCTAATAAATAATATGTAGCAAACAAAGAACTTTCTTTGCTTGACGCTTTACCTTTTTGCGCGTATCATGAGGAAAACGAAAGAAGAAGGAGATTCAGATGAAACGGTTAGAACGGGTATATTGCAGGGCATTTCAAGGTGTATTTCGTGCGGCATTGCCGTTCATGCCCTACAGAGAACCGAAAATTTTACATAGCATTGTCCAAATTCCCGATGTATTGCAGGAACGGAACATTTCTAAGGTGCTTCTGGTGACGGATGAAAGTATTCGTGGACTTGGCTTGACAAAGCACTTAGAGGAGGAGCTGCGGCGGCGAAGCATCTTCTGCGCGGTTTATGACAAAGTGGTAGCAAACCCGACGATTCAGAATATTGAGCAGGCGCGTGCGGTATATCTGAAAAGCGGTGCGCAGGCAATGATTGCCTTTGGCGGCGGCTCTGTGATGGACTGCGCGAAGGTAACGGGAGCAAGAATTGTGAAGCCGAGGAAGCCTGTTTATAAAATGAAGGGTTTACTGCGGATATGCAAGCCTTTGCCGCTATTGATTGCGGTGCCGACAACGGCAGGAACAGGCAGCGAAACCACATTGGCGGCGGTCATTACGGACAGCGGCACGAAGCACAAATATCCCATCAATGATTTTTCCCTGATTCCGCAATATGCTGTTCTGGATTATCATGTGACGTTGGGACTGCCGAAGGGCATTACCGCAACGACGGGCATGGATGCGCTGACGCATGCCGTAGAAGCGTATATCGGCGGCAGCACGACGAAGCAGACGCGCTTTATGGCAGAGCATGCGGTGCGCCTGATTTATGAAAATCTGCGGAAGGCTTATGAGGATGGGCAGAATAAAAAGGCGAGAGCGTATATGTTGGAGGCGGCATACTGCGCAGGGATTGCGTTTTCGCGATCCTATGTGGGCTATGTCCATGCAATCGCACATTCCCTTGGCGGACAATACGGCGTGGCACATGGGCTTGCAAACGCTGTTATTTTGCCGTATTTCTTAGAGGAATACGGAGATGCCTGTGTGCCGCAGCTGGCGAAGCTGGCGCGCTGTGTCGGGATGGTGCCGAAGCATACGAGTGACCGCAGGGCGGCGGCCTCCTTTATCCTCTGGGTAAAGGAAATGAACCGCTACATGCAGATTCCCGAAACAATCAAGGAAATCCGCAGGGAGGATATTCCTGCGTTATCGAAGCATGCCGCGGCGGAGGGCAATCCGCTTTATCCTGTGCCGGTGCTGATGGATGCGAAGGAGCTGGCAGGGATGTATGAAAAAATCATGGAGAAGGGAGCGAGATAAGATGCAGAAAAAGTTGGAAAAGCAACGGGCGTTTTTTCGCAGCGGAAGAACCATTCCGCTTGCCTTCCGAAAAAAGGCATTGAAACGCTTAGGAAGAGCCATTCGCCAACACGAAAATGAAATCTACGCAGCACTGCGCGAGGATTTGAATAAATCCAAAACAGAGGCGTTTATGTGTGAGGTGGGGATGACTCTGGCAGAATTATCCTATATGCTGAAGCACCTGGAGGGCTGGGCGAAAAAGAAATATGTCCGCAGTCCATTGGCGCAGTTTTCTGCTACAAGCTTTACGGTGAAGGAGCCGTATGGCGTGGCACTTATCATGTCCCCCTGGAATTACCCCTTCATGCTGACGATGGAGCCGCTGATTGGGGCGATTGCGGCAGGCAACTGTGCGGTGGTCAAGCCTTCTGCTTATGCGCCTGCAACCTCTGCGGTGATACGGAGGATTTTACGGGCGTGCTTCCCGGAGGAATATATATTTGCGGTGGAGGGTGGCAGAGCAGAAAATCAGGCACTCCTAGACCAGAGGTTTGATTATATCTTCTTTACCGGCGGCGTGACGGTTGGCAAAGAGGTGATGGCGAAGGCAGCGAAGCACCTGACCCCTGTGACGTTGGAGCTGGGCGGCAAAAGCCCCTGTGTGGTTGACCGTACCGCAAAGCTGGAGCTGGCGGCAAAGCGGATTGCGTTCGGCAAGCTGTTAAACTGCGGACAGACCTGCGTGGCACCGGATTATATTCTGGTGGAAAGAAGCGTCAAGGATGAATTTCTTGTTTATCTGAAAAAATGGATTGTGCGGATGTACGGTGCGGATGCAACGGAAAATGACGCGTATGTGAAGATGATTAACCAAAAGCATTTTGACCGCGTGACGGGCTTGATTGACCCTGAAAAGGTGGTATTCGGCGGTGGCTGGAATGAAAGAACGATGCAGATTCAGCCGACCATTCTGGATGATGTGACGGCTGAGGATGCCGTAATGCAGGAAGAAATTTTTGGACCGATTTTCCCGATTTTGCCTGTGGACAGCATGGCGGAGGCGGAGGAATTTATCTGTAAAAGAGAAAAGCCGCTGGCGTTGTATCTTTTTACGCAAAATAAGGCCCTTGCGGAGCGATTCCTCAGATATGTACCCTTTGGCGGCGGCTGCATCAACGATACGATTATCCATCTGGCAACAAGCAGAATGGGCTTTGGTGGCGTTGGCGGCAGCGGCATGGGCAGCTATCACGGAAAGAAAAGCTTTGAAACCTTTAGTCATGAAAAGAGTATTGTAAATAAGCATACATGGATGGATCTGCCTGTCAGATATGCGCCGTATCATAGGATACAGAGGCTGCTGCTGCGGCTGTTCCTGCGATAAGTAAAAAAAGAACCGAAGGGTGCGCCCAGATAAGAAACCTTGCATTCTGAAATGCTGAAAGCTACGGCTACTGCGTCAGTTCCCCTTGACAG
>ENA-OPNV01000225-OPNV01000225.1-human-gut-metagenome-genome-assembly--contig:-NODE-225-length-38739-cov-2.998139_pt1 | contig 38739 bp, 38 predicted proteins | sample MGYA00241542_ERZ501781 | MGnify/ENA primary metagenome ERZ501781 (study PRJEB25962, sample SAMEA2042609) | human gut metagenome | biome: human gut; feature: human-associated habitat; material: faeces...
AGATCGCAGCCTTTTTTCTTGGGAACTTTTTTTACAGCCCCTGTTTTTTTGATTAAGTAAACATATTGTAGTAGTATTCGTAAATATCCTTAACAGTATCGGAAATATCATATTGTGGATACCAGCCAAGATCTTTTCTTATAAGTTCATTGCAACAGTATATCTTGGCATTTTCTCCATTACGCACAAGAGAAGGGTCTATTTCGATACTTATTTTGCAAGACGAAAGAGAAACTATATAGTCGAGAATATCTTTTAGTTTTGTGGCTTTTCCGCTGCCTACGTTATATATGGTTTTACTTTTTTCGCTTTCAAGTATCATTCTGTAGGCTCTTACTACGTCACGCACATCGCTAAAGTCACGATATATGTCAATGTTTCCTACAATGATATTGCCATTCTCTTTTTTTGCAGATAATAGCGCCACTTGCCTGCACCAGCTTGGTATAACAAATCTGTCGGATTGTCCAACACCAGTATGATTAAATGCCCTGACACAGTATATTTTCATGCCATATTGCTCTCTGTATAGTTTTGCAAATCGTTCCTGAGTTATTTTCGATAATCCATACGGGCTGCATGAGTCAAGAGAAAATTCTTCATTGATAGGATCATCTGACCGCTGGTATTCTTCGCTTGAGCCTATGACCAATATTTTGGCATTGGGTATTATCTCTTTTGCTGATTCAAATATGTTCAGTGTTCCCTCTACATTTACAGCCATAGTTTTTGCAGGCTCTTTCCAAGAATAGCTGACGCTGCTTATTGCCGCAAGGTCAACAATATACATTGGTTTTGTTTCAGATATGACTTTTCTTACCTGAACTTGGTCAAGAATATCACAAGGAATGAATGTTACTTGATCTGCAATATCAGAACTTTCTGATATATCACAGCCATAGACTTTATATCCAAAGCTACAAAATTCTTCAGCAAGATGTCCGCCTACAAAGCCTGAAACACCAAATATCAGTACTACGCCTGTCATAGCCGCACCACCTTTATCGTATCATTAATTTCTGTGTCGCCTCTTTTTCGGCTAGCTGGCGATCGTGCTTTGACATAATAGCGCAAAGCTGTTCATAGCTTGTTTTCAGTGGATCCCAGCCCAGAACAGTGCGCGCCTTGGTAGGATTGCCGAGGAGGTTTACAACATCGGTAGGTCTGAACCACTTTGGATTTACGCAAACAAGCATTTTACCAGTCTTTGCATTATAACCCTTTTCATCAATACCATTTCCTTGCCATTCTATCTTGATACCATTATTGGCAAAGGCAAGCTCAGTAAATTCTCTTACAGTGTGCTGAACACCCGTTGCTATTACAAAGTCATCTGGTTTATCCTGCTGGAGCACGAGCCACATACATTCTACATAATCCTTAGCATATCCCCAATCTCTTAGAGCGTTGAGATTGCCTAGTTCAAGATGATCTTGGAGTCCGCAGGCTATTCTGCCTGCTGCCATTGTTATCTTTCTGGTAACAAAATTTTCACCTCTACGCTCTGATTCGTGGTTGAAAAGAATACCGTTGCAGGCAAACATTCCATATGCTTCACGATATTGTTTTATCATCCAATAGCCATACTGCTTTGCAACTGCATATGGGCTGTATGGGTGAAATGGTGTTGTTTCGCTTTGTGGACACTCTTCCACTTTGCCGAAAAGTTCAGAAGTAGATGCCTGATAAATTCGGCAGGATTTATCCATGCCGAGCATATGTACCGCTTCAAGTATTCTCAATACGCCAAGTGCGTCTACATCGCCTGTGTATTCGGCTGCGTCAAATGATACCTGTACATGGCTTTGTGCCGCAAGGTTGTATATTTCATCGGGACGTACTTCATTCACTATCTTGATAATGCTTGACGAGTCGGAAAGATCGCCGTCATGCAGTGTTACAGCGTTTTCAGCTATAAGATGATTTATTCTTTCGGTGTTTGAAACAGAAGAACGGCGAACAATGCCGTGAACTTCATAATTTTTGCTAATAAGTAGTTCTGCAAGATAAGAGCCGTCTTGTCCTGTAATTCCTGTTATTAAGGCCTTTTTCATATTGTCCTCCATGATATTTCTAAAATGTTTCTAAGAATATGTGCTTGTCCTTTACGCTGATAGACTCGCCTATCTGTATTTCAATAATGTTCATATCTGTCTGGGCATGGATAAGGTGTTTTGCACCCTTTGAAACTGAAATGGTGTCTCCGGTTTTTACTAACTTTTTCTCGCCGTCCACAACAACATATCCGTTTCCTGAAACTATCGTCCATATCTCACTGCGCTGTTCGTGACTGTGATATTTCATGGAATGGTTTTCTTTCAGGTATATGTTTACTGTCATTGAATTTAGCTGAACATCAAGCACTGTAAAAGTACCCCATGATTTTTCCGCAAACATTGCCATGTTTCCCAGCTTTTCCACATATGGTTTCATGTATCCGCTGGTTTCCTTATCAGAAACAAGTATGCCGTCATTGCTCGCTGCAACTATCATGTTTTTACAGCCCATACAAAGAAGTGGAATACCAAGTTCATTTATAACGTGGGTGTTTTCACATTTATCATCAAGAAGCGCATTGCCTTTGACATTTTCAGACATGACCTCCGACATCATGTTCCATGTTCCTACATCTCGCCATTCGCCTTTATATCTCATAACGTCTATGTTTGTTTCTTTTTCTGATACGGCATAGTCAAAGCTTATCTTTTCAAGACTTTCATATTTTTCAAGTAGGTCATAATAATCGGAATATTCTATAAGTTCGTGGGATTTTTCAATTATGTATTCAAGTGAGAATGAAAACACACCTGCATTCCACAGTGCACCTTGCTCAATGTATTTTTCAGCAGATATCCTATCAGGCTTTTCCACAAACTTTTTAACTGAACTTATGCTGAGATCATTTTCAGGAATAATGTAGCCGTATTTTTCGCTTGGATAAGTCGGCTCAACGCCTAAAAGCATAAGCTTTTTGCTGACAGTTTCTATGCTTTTCATAAGTGAGATAACTGCTTTGTAGTAGTCATCATGTACATATGGGTCAACAGGACAAACGGCTATGCTTTCAGATAGACCAACGCCTTTTATATCATGAAGATATGTCGATGCAAGCACTATTGCCGGAAATGTATCACGTCTGCATGGCTCGATGCAGATATCAATATCATCACCAAGCTGGTTTTTTATGGTGCTTACCTGGTCTTCGCCTGTTGCAATAGTTACTCCCACATCTGGAGAAACGCTTTTTATCTGACGATAGATACGCTGTGCCATAGATTCATATGAATCATTGTCTGTTTTAAAAAGTTTAAGAAACTGTTTACTGCGTATGCTGTTTGAAAGCGGCCATAAACGCAGACCACTGCCTCCTGAAAGCAGGATAATATTCATTGGTTATTCTGTCCTTTGCTGTTTGTTGATTTTATATTCTGACCTTTATTAAAATGTGCTATAGCTAGGTCCATTTGTTTTGTTGCAACGTTATATGCACTTTTATATTTATGTAACTTTTCCACAGTAACATTTTCATCATTGCTAAGCAGTTCTTCAAATGTGTATACTGGAATATCCGAAACTGTACTATATTCATCTGTGAAAAGGTATACATTGTCTGTATATTTGCTAATGTTTGATATATCACCTATGTTTACAATATTTGATGGGAAGACATCATATGTAGAGAGAACTGTGAAGGTCTGATCGCAAACATAATGAGTAGCATTTGGGAAAAAGTAAGTCATTTCTCCAAGTGTCAATTCATGAAGGTGTAGAAAAGCGATATTTCCACCAGGGTTTTGATCGTTGATATCGGTTACTATCTGATCAATATCTGATTCTTTTAGATCTCTAACAGTGTAAATTGCCATATATATAAGATTAGCACACATAGTCAAAAGAACAAGTAACGATAGTATCTTATTTCCGAAACATCCAATTATCACTCCTGCAAGTATCAGCCATACTGTTCCAAGAATATAATAATATCTTTCAGATGCAATGCTACTGAAAAAGTTATTAACAAACGCAAGAATCATAACGGGGATAAGTATAAAAAGCAAAAGCAAAAAGATATCACGGTAAACTCTTTTTTCGGCTGCAAGTGTGAAAACTTCGCTGAATTTAGTCGCACCCTTAATTGCTTTAAGTTTGACATGCCTTAGCAATGCAAAGAAAATAAGTACCGGAAAAACAAATTCAAATATAGTGATATATCCTTTTTCTATAAGCATATCGTGAAATATCCAGCCCAAAGCAGCACGAGTTCCAAACACTGATTTCCAGTAATGTTTTTTGACATTTGACATTTGACCAAAAAGTACCGTCAGCCATGGTATATATGCTAATGCACATAAAATACCGCAAATAAAGAACTTTTTGAATTTCTTATAGTTTCTTGTGCAAAGTGAAAACACCAGAACTGCAACATATGAACCGAAAACACCTACAAGTGCGATATTATGAGTATACATTGCAAGTATAGAGAAGATAACAGTGCAGACATATGCGTGTGTCTTTTCAAGACTGTAGGCATAAAGCATATAGACTGCTGTTGCCATAAAGAAAAACATTGCAAATATAGTTGGTCTTATTTCATGGATCTGATAAAAGATTGGCGGTGAAAAAAATGTTATAAGAAGTGCTGCAATAGCTGAATTTCTGCCAAATATCCTTTTTACAGGAAATGCAGCTATAAAATACATTCCGATAACTGCGATGATTGAAAAACAGCGCATCACAATGAGACTGTTGCCAAATATCACAACAAAAACCTTGAGTGCTATGGCGTAAAAAGGCGGGCTGTAATCATAGGGTATCAAGCGCCATATTTCTGAAAAAGAATGTTGAATAAGAGCATACTGATATGTGCTGTCATAGTTTAGGCTGTTTGAAAACATAAGCGGAAATATCGCAAATATTTCTATAAGGCTGACTATTACAAACAGTATTATCAGAAGTAAATTATTTTGTATTTGTGCTTTGAGTTTTATTAGTGACATGATATAATCTCCATGTGTTCTTGTATGTATAAGGTTCAGTAAACATTCCAAGATAAGTTACATCATAATCGTCTTTTGAGTTGAAATGGTCATCAAGCTCATAAGGCGAGTCAGGGAACAGATCTCCGAAAATAAACAGTTTTTTGCTGTATTTGTTTATGTTATCAATGCTTCCGATATCAGTTACTTCAGTAGGGAAAACGTCAAGAGTGTTGAGTACGCACCATGTATCATCGCATACATAATGCTCTGCATCAGGAAAATAATACATCATTATTCCAAGCGACCATTCATGTAAATGAAGAAAAGCAATATCATCATCTCCGTTTTCTTTGATAGTTTCTATCATATCAGAAAAATCAGAGCTATCCAATTGACTTTTAACATTGCCGAAATTAATGCAGAAGCTTACAATAAACAGCACGATACAAGCTAAGAAAATCTTGGTATCAAAAAGTTTGCCTATCACTACTGACAGCAATATTACCATAAGAGAGCTTAAAATATAAAAATATCTGGTGGCGATGATAGGGTAAACAAGGCGAGTGAACAAAATTAGAGTGATAATAGGAGCAACATACATGAGTCCGCAGTAGAGAACACTTACAAACTCGGCACGGTGAGGTGCAAGCTTTTTGCGGATATTATTTAAGGTTTTGCAGTTACGCATCTTTACCACATGGATAAGCAACATTATGGCGATAAAAATGAATATCAGGTAATTGACAAGTCCGCTTGCATAACCAAAGTGAATATCATATGTCCAATCTATAACAAGGCTACTTGAAATTATGGAATTTGCCCAATAGTTTTTCTTAACATTTGAAAATTGCTTCATTACAACTATCAGCCAAGGGCAATAGCTTAATGCGCAGACAACTCCGCTAAGGAAGAAATAAAGTGTTTTCTTCTTTTGCTTTGAAATAATAGTAAAAGCAAAAGAAACTATGTAGAAAGACAATGCCGCAAGCATTGATACATTGTGAGTATACATTCCAAGGACAGCGAAAACTGTCATGCAGATATAGGCATAATGATAGCCCTTAAACAGTGCCAGATACATATAAATAGCACAAGCTGCTGTTAAAAAATAAGCAAGTACAGTCGGACGTATCTCAGGAACTAGTAAAAAGTTGACATAAGAAAGCGTGTAAAGCAGCATACATATGACTGATGCACGTTTGCCAAAGGCTGCACGAACAGGAAATGCTGCAAGAAATATCAATCCCCATATTATAAATATGGAAAATGACCTCATTGCTAGAAGTGAACTGCCGAATATGTAGGTCCAAAGTTTAAGAAGCAAGGTATAAAGGGGAGGACTGTAGTCCTCCGGCAGAAGCTTCATGATATCGCTTAAACTGTGTTTGGTTAAAAAAATACTGATAGGAACTGTCATAGTTTATTATGTCTGCATTGAAAGGCGGCAGTATATGTATAACTGATACTGCAAGCATTACAAGAGCCAATATTAAAATGCCATAGCGATTAAAAAAAGCTATTGATTTGCTGATAACATGAGTCTGAATACCCAACCGTGTAAATGACAATAATACCCACAAAGAAATTTGGAGGTAGATTGTAATGAAAACAAGAGATCACGGTTTAAGCGAGAAGGAAATGGAGCTTGTGAAGCTCATCATGGCGGACTGCGAAAGCACAGGCGATATTCAGGCTAAACTCAAGCGTTTGTTTGCAGGAACTATCGAGCAGATGCTTGAAGCTGAGATGGACGAGCATCTGGGTTATGAGAAAAACTCTGTTCTCGGCAACAACTCCGGAAACAGCAGAAACGGTTATGGCAAAAAGACCATTTCCAGCGATTACGGCGAGTGTGAAATAGCCGTTCCCCGTGACAGAAACGGTGAATTTGAACCTAAAATCATCGAAAAAAGACAGACTCACACAGATGAAATTGAGCATAAGATCATGGCGATGTACGCTAAGGGAATGTCTCAGCGTGATATTGAGGACACTCTTCATGAGATCTACGGTTCAGAAATTTCTCAGGGACTCATTTCCCGTATAACCGACAAGATCCTTCCCGAAGTAAACGAGTGGCAGAACAGACCTCTTGACAAAATATACCCCGTAGTTTTCTTTGACGGAATTGTTTTCAATTCAAGAAAAGACAACAAGATCATCAGCAAATGCGTGTACTCTGTACTCGGTATCAACATGGAGGGTCAGAAGGAGATTCTTGGAACATGGATTTCTGAAAATGAGTCAGCAAGCTTTTATGCAAGTATATGCTCAGACCTGAAAAATCGCGGAGTCACGGACATTTTCATAGCTTGTCACGATAATCTGACAGGACTTTGTGATGCGATCAACGCTATTTTCCCGAAGACAAAGAATCAGCTTTGCATCGTTCATCAGATCAGGAACAGCTGTAAATTCGTGCCTTACAAGGACAGAAAAGCCGTATGCGCTGATTTAAAGAAAATCTACGGTGCAGTCAATCTTGATGATGCAGAATTTGCCAAGGAAGAGTTTCGTGAAAAATGGAATAAAAAGTATCCCAACATCTTAAAATCATGGGACAAAAACTGGGCTGAACTGACAACATTCTTTGAATATCCGCAGGAGATCAGGAAGATAATATATACGACGAACGCTGTCGAAAGCTACCATAGAATGGTAAGAAAATTTACAAAATCAAAGGCGGTTTTTCCGACCGATGATTCCATACGCAAGGTCATCTATATGAGCGTCAAAGAGATAGCCAAGAAGTGGACCATGCCTATCAGAGACTGGGGTCTGGCGTATTCCCAGCTTGCGATTTTCTTTGAGGACAGGTTTGCAGCCTAACGGCTGATGAGGGTTCCACCCTCAAACTCCTGAGGTTTATCCGCTTTGGAGATATCCGGTGGAATATTGAAAAATGACGACATTTCTGCCGCCGCTTTCCAACGTTTTATCTCACAGCCTGCGTCAGGTCGCTCCTCAGCGTTGCCCTGTTTGGCTGCAATTTTAGTATTGTCAGAAATTTGGCGATTATTGCGTTTACACGGTTTATTTTTCGGAACCCATTATAAAGATAATCTTTTCTTAATCACGCTTCATTAAGAATTTAGAGCAGTATATTGTAGATTACTGTTCTAAATTATCCCTATAATAGATATGGCTTTATCGTAGTAAACGGCGAAACTATTTCTGCTACGCCGACACACCCATTCTATGTTGATAAACTTGGTTGGACTTTAGCACGTTTAAATACAAAAAAAGCAAAGCCCATAATGAACAGGCTTTGCTTTTTGCACATATAAGATGTTATTTCACCAAATAATGCAAGATAGTAGTATCTGTGCGGAAGTGGTGGAGTATGAACAAGCTCACATACATTGCTGCTACTCGATCGTAGACAACTGGCTTGTTGATAGATTCGGCTGCCTTTTTGTTGTATCCTCTTAATCGATAAGGTTTGTTATGATCCTCTTTGAGTTTCCTCTTATTGCGTTTAAACTCATCTTCGATTGCTTGAATATACTCAGCACGTTTTGATGGATCATTTTCCATTTCTTTTAAAACTGTGTAATAGGTATTCTGTGCACATATTGCTCTACAGTAATGGAGTGCATCTGGAACGCGTGCTTCTGTCTTTGTTAACAAAGAATCACTACCTTTCTCTTCTGCTTCTCTAATATATTCTTTTAGCTTCGAAACTTCAACTATTCCTTTCAATACAGTACGATTATGTTTTCCGCCTTTTCCAATACTATAAATGTGAACTGTTTGGCAGTCAATGAATTTTATATCATCGACTTTTAAGTGGCCGAGCTCGCGGCGTCTTAAACCTGTGGTTAATGCAACATCACGAGCTTTTTCACCACGTTTGGTGTTGTATTTAGTTGGATCATCTTTAAGACAAACACCGTGGCGAATAGGGTGATCGTAGTCACCCATGTACTTTCCAAAAGTTTTGCAAACTGCAGCCAAATAATCATGGATAGTGTTGCTGCTCCGGTTTCTTGCCTTTAAATCATCAACGAACTCTTGGATATGTTTTTCAGCTTCTTTTAAAGTCAGGTATGAGGTGCGATACTTTTTCTCGAGAAAATGACAGAATTGAACATTTCCTTCAATATAGCCTATTTTGGTCCTTTTAGCAAAGAGCTTCCACTTGAAGCAGTTGATACGGTTGCAGATTTTATTAATCTCTTCTTTTGATTTCCCCTCCAACGCAAGTCTTTCCCTAACATTTTTTCGTTTTGAAATTGTCCAAATCTTGTACTGGTGTTTGCTTTCCTTGAAAGCAGCCATTCCATTGAGTTTCTTGATTATAAGTGTCCTCAGCGTGTACGTACCTACTTCTACCTTTATATTTTTACCCTCGACGCAAACTGTGATCTTATTAAATTTATTCATAATAAAAACTCCTTTATTCTTTAGTAAAATAAAAAGCACTTGTTAAGTGGCTCTGAATGCCAAAACTAGGATGTTCCCAGTTCAAATGAAGCAAGATATCAATAACTGACATCTTCTTTAAGTGCCTTTCAGCCTTGACTCAATGGAGGCTGTGTCCCTTTCAACGTTTGCAGTGTGTTGATTCACCTGACTTCTTTGCAGCGGAAGTCGCGCTTGCGTTTTCCATATGGGAACGCATCCCATTCGACCTTTGTAGTGAGCCGATCCACTTGGCTTCGTTGCGGCGGAAGCCCTCGCCCGCATATGCCTGAAGAAATATGCGTTTCTTTTTTTAATATTTCAAATGTTATAGTCTTTTTTTGTTTTATAAAAAAACTCGGTATTCTTATGTTTGGTAATTTCAAAAACATAAGCAAGATAGATCTGCAAATAAATAATGAGATTAGTTTCAATACTTTCAACTGGTATAATCTGAAGCACTCTTTCAGATTATACCGAAACGTTCAGAAAGAGCTAGTGTTATTATATCTAAAAATCTCGAATTCTCAAAATTGATTTAGCTTTTTGAAAATGAAATGATGCTTGCATCCCTCATAGACAGAGTCACTTTCAGATCCTTAGTTCTGAATATGAACTGCAGCTTGTTTTATCGTATTGATCTGACTATGAATAATGATTAGTGGTTCAAATTTTTTTTATCAAAACTGGCTCACTTTTTTATTAGCGAAGTGGCTCAGATTTTTATTGTCAAAGGCAACAATCTATGAAGCGTCTTTATCTTAGCGTGTATATCCATTGTGATTACCACGTTTATTTGCCTCTATAACTTTGATAACATTTTCGCTATCTCTATTATATTTTAAACAAATTGACATTTTTCGGGGACAAAAAAAGCACACATTTTTAAACATCAAATGTGTGCTCATGTTTTTTTTATAAAAAAAAAAGAGCCCCCACTCACTGAGGAACTCTTTACTTACATCTTCTCTATGTTTTAATAATACCATATTTCAAATTAATTTTCAATTGGCAGAACCAACAAAATATCGCCTGATAAATTGTACATTATGACGTAAGTTAATGTGTGCTTTTAACAAGTACAAATTAGTTGGTATAGAGAGAACATCTTTGATCTAAGATCAACACTCATTTTATATATAATATAATAAGGAAGAATGCAAATTTTCACTATTAATAGCATTATTGATATTGAGATACTATCACTAATTTTATTATTTGGTGATAGTAGCTTTTTATCTTACTACTATATAGCATTTTGTTTATATAAATGAAAACGTGATGTTTCCTAATGCGTTATCTTCAAGCTTTGCAGCAATATTACCAATGAAATGTTTGCGCATTTGTATAAAAAGCTGATTTTATCTTTAAAACAACTTGAGCTATTGCTTTTTTAGAACGAATGTGATATGGAAAAGAAACAACTGTTATTTGCATTAAAACGATATATCTTCTTCCTTTGTAATACAAGAAGCGGTGCTTTCTTCTATATTATAATGAGTAGCTTATTCTTCTTATTTTATCTTATAACAAGAATAAGTAAACATACTGAGTATATATGATCAAATAAAACTGAACCACTTATCCTTATTTCTTATTTATTGCTTACTTATTATAGCTTTATGTTTATATAAATGAAAATTTGTTGTTTTCAAATGCATTATCTTTAAAACTTCTTGAGCTATTGCTTTTTTGGGGCGAACGTGATACAGGAAGTAAACAACTATTATTTGCATTTAAAACGATATATCTTCTTTATTTTGAATATATAATATGTCATTTATTTTTTTATCTTATAAGTTGAACAAATATATCAAGTAATACAATTTTATTTATAATTATAAACAGTGTTATTGTGATCTGTCGTGGTGCTGCTTGTATCTTTTTCTGGGAAATATATATGCTTTCTTTTGTTGCTATGTCAAAAAGCTTTTGCAAAAATTCTTGGCTATCTTCAAATATCACTTTTTTTGTGTCTTTTTAATTAATTCTCTTTTTGTTATATTCCAGAAATCTGTATACTTTAAGGAATGTGTATTATACAAAAGTGCAACTGTCCGAATTTGTTCGCTTTTAAATTTGACAGTTCGTTTTGATGTGTGATACAATATATTTGGCAAATAAATGTCAAAATGTAATGAAGTAAACATTATATAAAGAAAGGGGTTTTTGAATGAACAATTATTGTTTAACAATGTGGGCAGAAGAACCGATAAGATGCAGTGAATGTGGAAAAGATATTGGATGGGAAAGAGTAAGTATTGAACAAACACCTGTAAAGATCGTTCCTGAGTTACTGCGGAGAGATATTGGTATAAAAGAGGGCGAAACCACCGAGATAACTTTAAGTAACCAAGAGATAGACGATATCCGAATATATTTTGAGGAACAACGCTCTTGGCATACTTTTGATATATATAGAATGTATGATTATAAAATGACACACCTTGGCAGCAGGATAAGAGCAAGGGTAAAGTCTGTAAAAATGGAACTTGTCGAAAGACCAGACTTTGATAGGATACACAAGAGCATTTTAGTTATATGTTCAATATTAGGTATCTTATTTGTGGCATTGAAAGCAGAACGAATTTATTTTATTTTAGCTTATGGTGTTTTGACCGGCAGTATAGCATTTAAAATGTGTCTTAAATGTATAAGCACAATAAAAGAATCAAAGAATGTTCTTCTTTTTGGCGGTGAACGGCTAACGCTGTATGTAGATAAAAACATAAAATGTGAACACTGTGGCTGTGAAATAAATCATCAATATGATCATAAGCACTCTATTGCTTGGACAAGTGATCCTGAAATGAAGCTTATAAAACAAAAGGTAAATAAGATATCAAAAACAAAGTGTACATACGGTATGCTGGACAGAAGAAATGAGCCTAAGCTTTTATCTTGTGAGGATATAGAAGATATAATAAAGCTCCAGCAGAATTTTTCTAAAAAAGAAAGAACCAAAAACGCTGAAGCTTTGAAAAACATAAATGATATGATAAAGAACAATGAGTGTTCGGCTTATCTTGTTTTTGATGAGGATATTAGTGAGTATGAAAAAAGATGATCAAATAATATAAGATGCAACTATTTACATAAAATATAATGTAGCACCGATGTTAAACTAACTTTCTTGAAAAGTGTTGGAATTAATATCTTCATTGTCACAAAAAATGTTCCGCTAGATCAGATGCTATGAATATAACAGAAATTCACGAAAGGTGAGAATGAAATTCACCACCACACAAATTCCAACTATTTCGCAAAATATCAAACTATAGCAAAAATAAGAACAAATTCGTAAAGTATATCTAATAGTATTGTATTTTATACCATCTTGTAGTATAATGTACATATGACAAAAGCCGTAAACCAACTAAAAACAGGACGAATATATGAAGAAAATACTTATTACTATTTGTGTGGCAGTGGGCGTATATTTTGCATTTAGCAATACAATTGATGAATTTCTGTATCCAGAGAAAAGACCGGGATTGAATACATACGATACATACACCACAACAACACAGCAGACCACTACCGCAGTTACTCAGCAAACACCCATAGTCACTGATGAGGACGGTTATGAGCCTCGTGACGACCGAAAGCCTGACTATGTTCAGCCTGCAGACCCCACATGGTCGAAAAGGACTTTTAACTGGACGAGCTATGACAAACAATATACCTTTGAAATATCAATGAATATTCAGGACGATATGTATGAATATTATCATAGTCTTTTGAGATACTCATATGTGAAAGATTATCATAACTATGTAAGTGACGACAATAATCATAAGCTCGTAAAACAGCTTGCAGATGAAATAAAAAGCCTTTGCGACCAATGCGGTTATGGCGAATCTGAGACTATAAGAGAAACTGCAAATTTCGTGCAGAGCATAGAGTATGTTGACGATATGACCTCAACGGGATATACTGATTTTCCAAAATATCCTCTGGAAACGCTTTATGACCAGTGCGGTGATTGTGAGGACTCGTCCATACTTTTGGGTGCTTTGCTCAAAGAGCTTGGCTATGGCTGCATTTTTATCGAGCTTCCTGAACACGTTGCAATAGGAGTAAAGGCGACAGACGATGCCCCCGGTACATACTATGATTATAATGGAAGCCATTATCTTTACATAGAAACTACCAACTCCGGCTGGGATATCGGAACGCTTCCTGATGATTTCAACGAGGAAAAGGCTAAGATATATGATGTGTGGTAAAATTTCAAAAGCCCACAGATGCGATCAATGTGATCGGGTCTGTGGGCTTTTTTATTATGTTGGATATCAGAGGTTTATCTAATTACAAAATGAATACCTTGTATCTGTTATTTTCTATCCTTAATGAAATCCGCCCATTCGGGATTTTCTTTATCAAAAATCTGTTTCTGCTCTTTTGTTAATTTATAAGGATAATCATGGAACATATTAAATTCAGTGGTTTTGTCAAAGCTGAATATCCACACTCCGATAACTGTAGGGTCATCTTTCCACCAAATAGTATCGGTTTCTTTGTTTTTGTACCATATGTTTGGCACTGCGCTTTACCTCTTTTCATAAATCACATTCTCTTGCAATTTCAGTACATTCAATCTCAAGCTGAATTATCAAGTCTTAGATTATCAACGCTGAAATACGTGACTTCAAAAATTCAAATGTCATATTAATTTTGGCAAACTATTTTTTCTATCCTGCAACAATGTCTCTTATTATCATCATAACTGATCCTCTCTTCTTGTCGGTTTTTTTGCTTTTATTATATCATTTTTTCTGTAGCAAAAACAAGGTGCAAAAAAAGTTTATTGTATGAGAAATACACTATCAAATATCTCGCAAAAAATATAAGAAAAAAGAATATATCATAATTGCGCCGAATTGGTTCGGCAAACTGTACTAAGTGGGTGCTATAATATATACAGAAGCTTGAAAAGGGAATAAAATCAAAAAACACACCGCAGACCATTTTGGAACAGTAAACAGAACCTTAAAGGTGCTATAATAAGCACATAAGGTCAAGACAGAGTTGATACGGAGGTAAGGCTATGAAAAAGAACACAAAGATTTTTAACACAGAGGTAATTGAGAGATTGGCATTGTCAGATAACATTCCGCCATTTGACGAGCAAAGAAATGGTACACAGGTCATCATGATCGAGGAGGGCAAAAAGACGGTGATATATGATTATTATTCTATGTACTGTGACGCTGACGCAAGAAAGTGGAGAGTAGAGGCATACAACAGGACGGACGGCAGAAAGTATGATAGATTGTGTATGTGCGGGGGCGTTTATCCTACAAGAAAAAGGGCTATAGCTGAGATAGACAGATTTGCATACAGAGGTAAAAATCTGGTGTTCTTTGTCCTGCCAATAGATTTTACATATGACAAAAAGGCTATGATATGGCAGGGCGAGGAGCAGTACTCATGCGATGATAAGCTAGTCCTTGCAACTAAAAAAGAGCTTGTGGAAGAAAGCAAAAAGCGCATGAAATTCATGACAGACAGAATGGGGAGTGGAAGAATAAACAGAAAGAAGCTCACAAAAGCGGAAGCAGAGGCTCTGGCGGCGTTTGATGAGTTTCAGAAGTATCGTGAGGATAAGTGTTATCCATATGCTATCATAGGTGGCAATGCAGTGCTTTATGTTAGTCCGTACAAAAACGATTGGAAAGCCGAGCGTGAGTGCCTGGATATGAAAGGCGACGGCATAGAAGGCTGTGTTTCAGCCTTTGTGTATAACAGTATCACCCCTGAAACAAGCGAGAAAGGAGATATTTTTTTCAAGATAATTTCAAATACTATAATTCGTGTGGCATAGCTGATTGACAGGGATATATTCCCTGTGATACAATATAATTATAGAGATAATTGTTATAGGAGGGCAAACTATGGCAGAAAAGAAAAATATAAAAGATAAGCTTGAAAATCTGAAAGAGGGGCATAGAAAGAGCAATAAGGATATCATAGAGTCGCTGTTTGCGATACTAGGATATCTGAAAAATAATACAGATGTGGACAATCCAACAAGTCAGACGCAAATGCGCAAGGTGGAGGAAATAAGCGAATATCTTGGCACAAAAAGTACATTTCACAACAAAATGGTAAACATGGCGATAGCCCTTGATTCCGCTGACGGCGTGACTTTGAATGAAAGACGTGAATGCAGGTTGATGTTCGACTCAATAGACGCTCTTATCAAGGAATATGAAAGCGACGAGTATTTTGATGACGATGATGACGAACTGACACTTGCGGAGAAAATAAACTCTGTGAGAGGTATATACTACAATCACCCGTTTTCAAAAAGCGAGGTCACTGATCTTATAAATGCCGTGAAAATGTCAAAGGCGATAGACGAGGATAAAAAGCCAGACCTAGTTGAGCGTATAAAAACCGAGCTTGCTTCAAGCCATTATAAGGAGTATACCTGTCCCATATACAACACCGAAAATACAGATTCTCAGGGGCTAAGAGAGAATTTGAATACTATCCAGCAGGCGATCAGCAACAGGCAGCAAATAGCCTTTAAGTTCAATTATTATACCACAGAATATGACCTGAAAGCCAGCCAATATATACTCAAACCTGTTTTGACAAAACGCAAGGACACTTTTGTAAGCCCGCATTTTATCGTTGCCGATAAGGGCAGATTTTATATGCTCGGATGTTTTGAAAGCGACAAGCTGAGATATACAGAGGGCAAAAAGAAGCTTTGTATATATCGTATCGACCTTATGTCGGATATCAAAATAAGAAAGATAGGCAAAAGCTTCGCGGAGGCAACAGGTGCAGATAAGGTCAATAATGCCGTTCAAGGAAACAGTTACGAGCGTTTTAAGAACAATCACCTTGGCATGAGCTATGACAGCCCTTCAACTGTTACCTTGAAAGTGAGAAATCCATATAAAACAGGAACGAACAATCTTACTTTTATCCATGACAGCTTTGGCGAGGATTATAAGATAACAACGGAGAAGTATAAGAAGGAACATAAGCTTCCTAAAAATCAGACAGATTTTGAGATAGTTGAAGTAAGGACAAGCCCTTACGGCATAGTAAATTGGGCTTTGCAATATTCAGATAAGGTGGAGGTGCTAGGACCTGAGAATGTAGTCAAAAGCATAAAAGAGCGAGTTGAAGAACTCAGTAAAAAGTATAATGTGAATGTTTAGGAGGAAAAGTTATGGAAACTAACAAGAAGATAAAATCGTATGGACTTACTAGTTTGAATGGCGACTATAAGAAGTATCTGGTAGGTTTGTTGTCAACAGACTATAAGTGTGTTATGAATGATGAGGCTGCCAAAAAAGAAAAAAATCGAATTGATGATATACTTAAGGAACGTGGCGTGGTTTGTAATAATATATACACTGACCCTGATGGTAAGAAAAATACAGGATTTTACAAAGACCTGTCAGACTTTCTTAATGCGGCAAGAATAAGTCGGAAAAACGATAAAATTATATCATTTGAAGCAAATGAAGCTCCCTACGGCATGATAACTGTTTATTATAAAGACCAATATGGTAACGAACAACACTTTACGGTACACTCAGACCAGCTTGGCTTCAGTGCAGTTTGTTTAAAATATTTCAGAAAAAATTATCCATTGAGCCGATATCTTGAAATGCAGAAAAATAAATTAGACAAGCTGAAAAATAAATCAGACAAAAAGCTAGAAACAGTTGCCAAATTTCTATCTGAATATGTTTACACAACAAGAACGCTTGGTGGTTCTTTTCTTTGGCCTGAGGATTGGTATAAAGGATATAATATGGAAAGAGGTAATGGAAGCTATATTGAGGATAGAGTTGACCTTACTTTGTTAGAAATAAAACACATATATAAATTTAGGGAGTTGGAAAATCAATTAATATATGGCAAAGATTACCTTTTTAAACGATATAAAAACCAATATGCCGATAAATGGTTTGGCTTTTTTGACAGTTTTGAAGATTATGTAGACTTTTTTATGTTCAATGATTTTGTAGAGGATATAAGTACAAATGGCAAAAAAGAGTATATGCCAATAAACATTCTTACCGGAAAGCGTTTTAAAACAGATTATCCGGGATATGAAATGGACACTCTCAAAGATATTAAAGAATATAAGCTAAAAGCAATGCTTGAACGAGTTAGGGATATGGTTGAAAAGAGAACAATAAGAATGGAAGACCTGATAAACGAATACAAGCAAACTAATGATACAAAAGGAGAAAAGCATGAAAATATACTGCATGAGTGATATCCACGGCTGTTATTCAGCACTTTGCGACGCTTTGGAGCTTGTCATTGACCACCTTGACGAGCCTGACACAAAGCTTATCTTTCTGGGAGATTATATCCACGGCGGCGAGGACAATATAGCTGTGCTTAAAAAGATAATGGGCTTGCAGAATATATATGGTCATAGGAAGGTGGTGGCGCTTCTTGGCAATCACGAGGAAATGGTGATGAGCGGTTTTTCTTCGGTCAATGAAATGCTAGGCAGCGGCGAATATGATGACTCTGATGACTCGTATAGATATTGGTTTGAACGTCTGCCGAGATACCATGTTGAGGGCAACACTATCTTTGTCCATGCAGGCATTGACGAGGATTCTGGCAATGCTTGGGAATACTGCACCGAGGATTATATTTTTACAGAGCAGTATCCTCACCGGCTTGGCAAGATACACGGACTTGACAAAAAGGTGGTGGCAGGGCATGTCCATACCAACACGATTTCAGGCGATCGCAGATTTAACGATATCTACTATGACGGAGCGAGTCACTACTACATTGACGGAGATGTGCTCAGCACAGGAGATATAAATGTTCTTATGGTAGACACTGACACTGATAAGTATTATAAGGTAACAGAGAATTACAATATTCCTATTGAGCCTTATGACAGTGAAGCTTGGTAAACTATTGTATGCCGTCTTAAAACCCAATATAACACTAACGTCCCCAAGTTTTCCTCGGGGACGTTTTTTACTTTGTCAACTGCCATGAAAAGAGTTAATTAAAAATTCAGAACTTTTGTTCGATTTTCTATTGTAAAACAGAAAGTTTCGTGGTATACTATTATACATAAAGGAAAAAGGCGGTGATGCTATGGAAAAGACCTATGTTGCAATAGACCTGAAATCTTTTTATGCTTCGGTTGAGTGCGTGGAAAGGCAGCTTGACCCATTGAATACAAACCTTGTGGTGGCTGATGAGAGCCGAACGGAGAAAACTATATGTCTTGCAGTGTCACCGTCACTGAAAAGCTTTGGTATTTCAGGCAGGGCAAGGCTTTTTGAGGTCATTCAGCGTGTGGAGCAGGTCAATAAGGAGCGTTTGCAGAAAGCTCCTAAAAGACAGTTTGCAAAGAAAAGCTATATCTATTCCGAACTGTCTGACCCTGCCTGTGAGCTTGATTATATCGTGGCAACTCCGCAAATGGCGAAATATTTGGCTGTGAGTGCAAAAATATACGGGATTTATCTGAAATATGTGTCACCAGAGGATATTTTCGCCTATTCTATCGACGAGGTCTTTATTGACGCAACGGGCTATCTTGGGCTTTATAACGTTGACGGACGTGGCTTTGCACAAATGCTCATTTTGGACGTGCTGAAAACTACAGGTATAACCGCCACAGCAGGCGTTGGAACGAATATGTATCTGTGCAAGGTGGCAATGGATATTGTGGCAAAGCATATCCCTGCGGATAAAAACGGCGTCCGTATCGCAGAGCTGAACGAACAGCTTTACAAAGAAACGCTGTGGGGGCATACCCCTATCACGGACTTTTGGCGTGTGGGCGCAGGCACAGCGAGCCGCCTTGAAAAGCTTGGTATTTACACCATGGGGGATATCTCACGCTGGTCGCTGGATCATTATCTTATAGGGAAGCTTTACAAGGTTTTCGGCAAAAATACCGAGCTTCTTATCGACCACGCATGGGGTATCGAGCCTACCGCCATACCTGACGTGAAGTCATACCGCCCCTCAAACAATAGCATTTCCTCTGGGCAGGTCTTGCAAGAGCCGTGTAATTATGAGCGCACAAGGCTTATTCTGTGGGAAATGGCTGATATGCTGTCCCTTGACCTTGTGGATAAGGGCGTTGTAACAAATCAGATCGTTCTCACTGTGGGGTATGATAAAGAAAGCTTGGCGGACGGTCACTATACGGGCGAGGTGGTTTGCGACCACTATGGCAGGAAGATACCAAAGCACGCCCATGGGACTCAAAATCTAGGCAGGCACACTTCCTCGACCAAAAAAATAATAGACGCAACCATGGCTCTTTTTGACAGAATTATCGACAAGACTTTGCTTGCAAGACGGCTTAATCTGACCGCCTGTAATGTCATAAGAGAAGAGGATATCCCCGATGTTGAGAGCTATGAGCAGATAAGCTTGTTTGATATGGCGGAAGCGGCGAATGCTGATAACAACGCAGAAGAAAAAGAAAGGGCATTGCAGGAAGCAATGCTCTTGATAAAGCACAAATATGGGAAAAATGCCATTTTGAAAGGCACGAACTATACCGAGGGAGCTACGGCAAGAGAGCGTAACCGCAGTATAGGCGGTCACAAGGCATGAAAGGTGGGGCTTACAATGTATGACAATTATTATGATATAAAGCAGTTTTCACGTCCGCACTATGACGATCATCCGCAAATGTCTATATCGGACAGGGCGGCGCAGTTCAGCCCTTTTGCAGCTTTGACAGGCTATGACGCTGCTGTTGATGAAACCGCAAGATACACCGAAATCAGGGAGGAGCTGACAGAGGACGAGGTAAACAAGCTCAATGACGATCTCAACCGTCTGCTTGATATGCTTGATGAACGCCCTGAGATAAGGGTGACATATTTTGTTCCCGATAAGAGAAAAAGTGGTGGCAGCTATCAGACCAAGACAGGCATAGTGAGAATTTATGACGGCTACACCAATGAGCTTGTTTTTATGGACAAGACTAGGATAGCTGTGGAGGATATGTGTTTGGTGGAGTTTGTGGAGGAGAGAGGGGAAATACAGTAGAATAAACCTTATTTGCTGATTTTTCCAGACGTTGTTACGCCATATATGCTATGACCCAAAATTCAGAAGTTCCGCCACGCAAAAAAGCCCATCAAATAGCGTATCTACGTTGTTTGATAGGCTTTTGTTTTTTCTTGACTTCAGATATTTGCCGTAATGTTTTTGCGTTTTTTTTGTGGTTATGCGGAATAAGAAACGGATAGCCGTCTGATGAGGACGGTCTATCCGTGTTTGAGTGTATTCGGTTACTAAGCTAAATGAGAATTTACAGTGCAGAACTGTTTATCCCGTCAAAAGCAAATTCTTTCGATTCATCATCATAAATAAATATCAATTCTAATCCCAAATAATCGTCTGGATATCCAAGATCAGTTCCAAGCAGTGCTGTTTCAATCGAAAGAATATCATCTTCAAATGATACTGACCTAATATACCACTCACCTGTAAGCACCGATCGTTTCGGGAACATTCCCTCTTCATCATTACACAGATCATCATTGTTGATATAATCCCGTATTTCATCTTCAGAAATCTGCAATAAAGTTCTTTGGCTATTTTCAAATAAGGTCTTTGAAACCGAGGATGTGAAAAAATACTGCGGTTCTAATTGATTTTCATAGTTAGAAAACAGGTTATCCGGATTTGGTTTGGATAAACGTATCATTTTTAAATTCATAAGCCACAACTCCTCTAAATTCCGATTTAGCAGAGAAAGCTATATCACTTTCTCATTTATCTTTATTATACCAAACCGCCCCGAAAAAGTCAATCTGTAAACCTTTTGCAAACAAATAGCGTTGCAATATACCGCCATTTGTGCTATAATCAGGATATAGGGCAGAGCGGAGGTGAATCGCAATGGATAACGAAAACGAAGAATTAGTAAACTGTGTATTATACAAGAAAATCAAACGGGTGGAGAGCGCAGAAATATCTATCAGCAAGACCATGATAAAATCGGCTCAACAGGATAATGACGGCAATTGATGATCATATTAAATGAATAGGAGGGTTTTACTTGACCGTTGATACAAAAGAGGTAGTTACTACTATAGCCTATATGATAGGCGTCCGAATGTCAGCTCTGACCGTGAGTTACGGTGAATGTTCCGAGCTTATCGAGAAGCTCCAAGCCGATAAGGACGCCACTACAATAAGATATTTATGTAAGCTGCGAACAGTACTGATGCAGAAATTCAAAAAGACCGATGTTCTGATGCGGTTTCAGCTCAAAAATTTGCATAACATAGAATGGTACGATAAGGATAATATCAAACAGCTTGAAAAATGGGGATTTACCATTATCCAAGCGAATTGCCGTTCAGAGAAGTATATGCAGGAGTTTACAAGGCTCATCAATGAAAATATCGACAAATGCTCTCAACTATTCTACGACTGGCTGAATTGGGAGTATATCCGAGATCTGTTCTTTGTTCCGAAATACAACAAGAACGGTGTCATGAAGCAGGAGTTCACCAAGTACATGGCGAACATCGAGCATTATCCATTTCAAATGTATATTCACTGGCAACCTGCCGAAGTCGGGAGCATCATCTATTCCGACCGTAAGTTTTTGAAGATCATCTACGGTCAGCATAATGACAGCTTCACCGATTATACGAAATATCGGGACGCAGATGATGAAACACGAAACAATATCTATAATTTTATCGACAGCACCGAGAAAACAGCTATAGCTGTCGATTGTGAGAACTCTGATCCATACAAGCTTTATAGTGTTCTGAAAGGCTTGAATCAGGAGGAGCTTGCTAAGATCGAGAAGATCACGCTATATGACGATCCGAACACTACCGCAGGCTGGGATTGGCTCTCTAAATTCACGCAGATACCCGTTGAACATATAGAGATCGACCGAGTGACAGACAGAAAGTCACTGGTCGATGTGCGAATGACCGCAAGCGTAGTCACGGACTTCTACCGTGACGGGATAACATCTTTTATTATTGTGTCAAGTGATTCGGACTTTTGGGGACTTATCGAGAGCCTGCCGAAAGCAAAGTTTCTCGTTATGTACGAATACGAGAAGTGTGGAACGGCGATCAAGAACGCCCTCGCACAGCACGGCATCTATTATTGTGCCATTGATGATTTCTGCACCGCAGGCACGGAGGAGTTGAAACGTGCCGTACTCTTTGCGGAGCTTGAAAAGCATTTGCCATCACTCATTGGAGAAAACCCTCTGGAGCTTACTCACAAGATATATGAAGCCACAAAAGTGACCGCTACCATGAAAGAAATGGAGAACTTTTGCAATAGATATGTCAAGACATTGCGTTTGAAGGTGAACTCCGAAGGAAAATTCGTGATAGAGATCCAAACAATCTAAGAAAAACTCCCATGGCTTTCTATCAATATCATTAAGCTAATAAAATCAAGAAATAAAATTGCGTGAAAATATCTAAGCCCCACGGTGTATTTAAGGTCATCAGAAGAAAAAAGATCTTCAGATAAATTTGTAGCAATTACTTCATAGCCGTCATCTGATATTTTAAAGCGAACAATCCGTACAGGCAACTCATAAATAACAGTAAGCTCTGATTTTTTTTTAGGAAGAAAAACAAAGGTACAGTTAAAACTTTTTTGCATAAAAAAAGACTTCATACCGCTGTGAAACAGTATGAAGTCTGAAAAAAATCTTAGATCACCAGCAGTAGCATACAGAGTAGATCGTTACTGTGCCGTTTGCTGCACCTGCATGGATCTGATCCAGCTTTCCGCCGAAATCGGAAGTGCCGAATGCTGACTTGCAGTTGTTGTAAGAATACTTTACGTAGTAGTGTCCGTTTGCTGTGCCTGTTTCGCTTGGTGAAACCTTTGCCCACTCTGCTCCGCCTGACCAGCTCTGAAGAACAAATTCTACCTGATTCTGTGTTCCTGAGTATTCAACGTAGAAGTAGCCGTTTGACTGAATGTCATATGCGTTGAAGCTTCCGCCATTCTTTGAAGTCATTGCTGAAGCAGCCTGACCCCATGCTGAAGCAGTTGAAGAACCCCAGAAGATCGATTTGTAATTGCTGCCTGAACTGCTTGAAGAAGATGAAGATGAGGAAGAACCTGATGTTGATTCAAGATACCAAAGCTGGCACTTTCCGCCCCAGTAGCCCCACTGGTTAATGTTTGCTCCGTCAGCTGTGTTCTGTTCGTAAACGTCAAGGCATGAGTAGCAGTCTGAGATCTTTGTCTTGATAGCATAAGCGTCGCCGATCTTTACAAGCTGGAATTTCTGACAGTCACCGCCGTGATACTGCCACTGGTTGATGTTAGCACCATTGTCCCTGCTCCAGTTGTATACGTCAAGACAGCTTTTGTAATTTGATGCACCTGTGTAAATAGTGTAATAGCCGTTTCCATCGCTTACAAGCTTGAATTTCTGATTGTTTCCGCCTGTACCTCTGTACTGCTGAACGTTTGTGCCGTTGTCAGCCTTTGCCTTGTATACGTCAAGATACTTGCCGCTGAGTGCGCTCTTGATGTAATATGTTCCGTCAAGTCCGAGAACTCCGCCGTTGGAATCTGTTGAAGTTCCTGAAGAAGAACCGCCGGAAGAGCTTCCTGAACCGCTGTAAACTGAGCAGGTCTTAGAAGTTGCCTTAATTCCGTTTGAGCCGTTTATAAGTGTATTTCCCCATGAAGAAAGGCTTGAGCCGTCCCATGAGTTTGCAATGTCGAGGTAGCTCATGTCAGAGTTGTTGCCCTTCCATGACCAGCCAAGATAGCCTACGCCCTTGCTTGTGCAGTAGCTCATGATAGTAGCCTCATCAACGTCGCCGTTTGTGTGCTGACCGCCGAACTCGCCGATAACAACAGGCACACCGATGTTGAGTGCGTTATCAATGTTGTTTCTTACAGTTGACGCGTTTCCGCCTGCGTATTCATACATATGAATGGAGAATACGGTGTTCTTTTGTGAGTCTGCGTTGAAAACAGACTTACCGTAATCCTTGATGCTGTCAGGATACTGTCCCCAGCCTGCGCAGTCTACCATAAGCATATTTGTAATGCCTGCGTTTCTTACAGATTGGATAGCAGACTTGTAGCCGTCAGCCCATGCACTTCCGTTCCATGTGCCGCACCACTCGTTTGCGATGTTTACGATAACATATTTCTCAGTACCGCTGAGAACGCTCTTCATTTCCTTCCAGTAGTCAACGCACTTGTTAAGATCATAAGTGCTGTCGCTGCCTGTTGCGTCATGTACCTCGAGAATGCATATCAGCTTGTTTGACTTGCACCAGCTTATGATGTTCTTTACTTCCTGTGCGCTTGTTTTTGTGTACTTTGAGCCGTTTGCAAGTACGACTCTTACGGTATTTGCGCCGTTGTTTGCAGCGCCCTTGATAGAAGTTTCAGTCTTCTCTGTGTACCATGCATGAGCAATGTTCACGCCACGCATAACGAACTTGTTTCCGCTAGCGTCATAGATACTAGTACCGCTTACATAAAATCCTGATGCCGCCTCTGCGGTCGGTGTTGTCATAAAACCGAAGCAGGTTATTACGGCAAACATTACAGCAACAAAAGTCTGTAATGCCTTTGCAGAAAAAGTTTTGTTCTGTACCATAAAAAAGCTCCTCTTATACAATTATTTTTTTTAATACCGGTATTCTAAGGCAGCACTGTATTATCCTCGTGCGTTGCTGCCTTAACTCTGTCAACGTAAAACATTATATTATTAAAAGTAAAATAAGTCAACTTAAATATTTGAGTAAAACGTTTACACAAATAATTTTCGTATTTTAGCACAACTTTTCGTAGATTAATTGAACAATATGACTAAATTTTATCACATATGCAGTATAATATGTTGTATGTACACAAAACCCTGCTTTTAAATTTCAGAAAATTAAGAAACTTTTTTGAAACAAAAATCGGTATATACGCTGCGTTGTGAGCATATATACCGATATAAAATTTCCTTTATATTGATTCTATCAAGCCGTCAGAATATATCTTTTTTTGTTCTCGTACAAATTCAGAGATCATAATCAGACATCCTTATTCTTGTGTGGTATCACCGTATTTTACATCCTCTACTTCACGATCTAACTGAATGTCATGAGGCTTTCTATTTGTTGTATTTTATCTTGACTTTGTCACATCTTTGTGATGAAATTAGTAATATGTGAGAAAATTATAGTGGAAAGGAAAAAATAATATGAAGTTATTTAAGCGGACGCTTACGACGGCAGTGGCGGTGTGTCTTGCACTGCAAAGTGCAGTGGTATGCTTTGGAGCTGAGGCAGAGGAGCAAATTCCTGCTGGCGGAGAGGAAGTCGGTCTTTATACGTCGGAGAACGATGAAGCCATTCAGTTGACGGAGGATATGTATAGCAGTTGGTATGAAGGCGATCAGACGTATGACGGCACGGAAAAGACGCTTTATGGCTATTCACTTATGGACAGCAACAACTATTACCGGCTCACTGAGGACGAGGACTATGTTGTTACTTATGAGAACAACATAAACGTAGGTACTGCGACGGCTACTTTCACCGGTATAGGTAATTACACAGGAAGTTTTACAAAGAATTTCAATATCGTGCCAGCTGATATTTATAGTGCGGATATTGACTGCGAGTATGAGCAGAGCTACTGTGCCGGTAAACCTGTTCAGCCAAAACCTATTGTTACATACAATGATATTGTGCTTGCCGAGGGCGTTGACTATGAGATCGAATATGAGGACGACTGTGGCGAGCTTGGCTGGCATTATGCTTATATTAAAGGTATCGGCAACTTTAATGGAACCGATTCCTTTGAGTATAGCGTTGTAGAGGCTGAAATATCCAGCGAGAATATTTCTGTGGATACTAGCTGCACCTACACGGGCTATGCTCAGACTCCTGCACCTGTTGTTACAGTTAATGGTGCGGTGCTAAGATGTGGCGTTGATTATAATGTATCATACACAAACAATGTGAATGCCGGAACAGGTTATATGACCATAGCAGGAATGAACGGCTATACAGGATATGTGACAGTGCCTTTCACTATCAGCCCGAAAGCTGTTTCTGAGGTCGAGATACTAAAGATAGCTGATGTGGATTATACCGGCAAAGCTGTCAGACCGAGCCTTTTTGTCAAGGCGGACGGAAATATGATCAAGAGTTCTGACTATACTGTAACATATTACAATAACACAAATGTAGGCACAGCGACCGCTGTTGTTACTCTTGGCGAAAACTACGAAAGCAGGTACCCTGTTTCGACAACATTCAAGATCGTCCTTGGAAAGCCAACGGGATTTAAGGCTACCGCTGACTCTACCACTTCTGTAAAGCTTAGCTGGAACAAGATCGGCAATTGCAAATACAGGGTTTATCGCTATGATCCAAAGAAAAAGACCTACAAGCGTCTGACGGTCACGAGTTCCACAAGCTATACTGACAAGAAGCTTTCAGAGGCAACGAGTTATACTTATGCCGTAAAGCTTGAATACAACTCTAAGACCGGCCCTTATATAACAGTAAAAGGCAACACAAAGATATCTGCTCCGAAAATGACGGTAAAGGCTTATAATAAGAAAGTCACAATAAGCTGGAAGAAGAACACAAAGGCTGATGGATATCAGATATACTGGTGCAAGGGCGATGAGTGGACTATCCCACATAACGATTACTATAGTATGCCAAAGGATTGCTATAACGATTATGTTCAGCTCAAGAAGATAACAAAGAACAGCACAACCTCTTATACAAAATCAAATCTTTCAGGTTCAAAGAATTATCACTTCAAAATGAGGGCTTATAAGACCATAAACGGAAAGGTGGTTTACAGTAGCTGGACGGGTATCCAATGCAAGATAAACACTGTTTCAAGACTTAATGCGGCAACAAAGAAGAGCCACAGCACTTATAAGATCTACAACGTTCAGGGCAAGAAAACAAAGACCTCGACGCACACTCTTACAGCAGAGGAGAAGAAGATACTTAAAAACTTTGCCTCAAAGCATTTCAAGAAAGATTGGTCGGCGGCAAAGAAGATCGAATATACTGCGGACTGGATAAGAAAGAATTTGAAATATGGCAGGATACCGACAGGCTCGCATAGCAAGAATATCTTTGTTTACAAAGAAGGTCAATGTTCTGATTACAATGGCGCACTGGTGGAAATGATGGTTTATCTCGGATATGACGCAAACCTTGTTATGGGCAACCGCAAGGGCGGAGGACAGCACTTCTGGGGCGAGATAAAGATAGACGGAGTGACTTATCTGCTGGAAGTCGGAGAAAAGGTCTATGACAGCCCACAATGGAATTACAAGTGGCAGTTTATGTGCCTTAAATATTCTGAGGCTGACGGTGGTTACAAGAAAAACGGAAAGCTATACTAAAACAAAATGCTCTGCGGAGAGTGTGATTCCGCAGAGCATTTTGTTTGTTTTATGATGGCGAAAAAATCTTATGATACTTCTTGCCAAATCTCTTCCAATATATTATAATGTATTTAGAAGATCATATTTGAAAGGAACATATGGAAAATGAAAAACATTGTTACAGCCCTGATGCAGTTTGTGATACTTGTGATCGCACTTGTCATTGTGACCTTTGCTATACCGAAGATTGCAGGAAATGATGACAGATATGATAAGTACATAGCTGAAAACTCAAAGCAGATCGTCACTGTGGGAAGTGCCTTTGGCGTTGTCAAAGACGGTGAAAAGGCTTCGTATACTGATATTGATAACAGCCTGAAAAATATCTTTAGTAAAGTGACTCCACTGCAAAAGCCTGTGAATAAAATTCTGAACAGGCAAATAAGCTTCAAGCAGGCAAAATATTTTGAATATTATTGGCTCACTGCACTTATCTCAGGCACACTTTGCTGGATATTTGCGGCAGGCTTTCCGTTCAGGATAGGACGAAAGGGCTTCAATGTGTTTGGCTCTGTGTATAATAACTTTTCAAAAGTTGTTCTCCTTGAAGATGAGATGACCCGTGAGGAATACGAGGTCGATCTAGGTATGACCATATGGGGACCTTTGTGGATAATCCTTATCGCTCTGCGTGCGACCTTTGCTATTACATGGGGCTTTATCCTGCCTTTTGTGGTAGCCGCCAATCTTGCCATAGGCATTATAAGAATAGTTGGAAATGTTATTATCGTCAGCGCCCGTGGTGCTGCCGCCGATGCAAAAAGGCACAGCCTCTCGCAAAAGCTTGACAAAACGACCTTTTCTATTTATCCTGAGGGCGGATATTTCAGAGTAGAGCAGGATCAGGACAATGGTCAGGGCGTATATGTGAAAAATTATTGGAACGCTGTTGCGGCAAAGGCATTGTTTGAAAGCGAAGCCGGAAATAAGTCTTTCAGCAAGGAGGATTCTGAGGAAAACATTCTTCGTGGAGATATAAAAGAGAAGAAGTTTTATGAAACATATCGTTTGCTCAGCCGTATAAAGGGTCTTTTCAATAATGATATCAAGAGTAAAAAAGCAATTATCACCGCTTCATTAAAGAATAAAGAGGGCGGATATGAATACAGATTTATTGCTGAACCGGAATTGTATCATGTTTATATGGTGGGTGATGAAAAGGCAGAAAACCTTAGCCATAAGGATCTGAAAATAGATTTTAATGCCGCAATGCTTCTTGACTTGCTTGATTTTGACCGAAAGGGTCAAAGATATGATCATAATGATTTTCTTAATTTGTATTACGCTGATAGTGATGAATTTACGGCTAAGCTTATGAATTATAATCATAACTTGATAATGAAGTTTGGCAGAAACAGATATGACGAGTATTTTGAACAGCACAAACAGCAGATAATCGAACACCGCCGATATAAAAAGCTTTCGGCTGTGGGAGAGGACGATGAGTGAGAAAATTAAATATTCGATATAATAAGCCTCCCACGGAATTGTTTCTGTGGGAGGTTTTGCTTTCCGTACACCAAATCACCTACCGCTTGTGCAACTTTTTTGCCGTTTGTGCAAATATTATTGACTTTTTGTTAAGAATCATAGATAATTATTATAAATATTCATGCTGTTAATTAGAGATGCTTGTTAAACAATGAAAATGAGAATAATAGAAAACTCAGCGAAAGTGCTTGTGCAGACGATGAGCTATGATACTAAAACAGTTGAGTGAGCAATGGTGGACACTATGGCGGCTGTCATAATGTCAGATGATGAGAGGTGAAATATGGATAAAAAGGTAAAAGCTTTTTTTGCAGCTATGGGAATTGCCACGGCGTTGTTAGTGCCTGTTTCTGTATCTGCGGATAATTCTGACTCAGAAGTGCAGGTGAGCATCGACATCACTTGGGACTCTTTGGAGTTTACCTATACAGACGGGCAGTGGGATCCTGAGACCCACTCATATAAAGGCGGCGGTTGGTCTGACAGCGGCGGAAATTTTACTTTGACAAACACAGGGAATGTGGGTGTTATGGCGGATTTTTCATACAAACAAGCAGAGGGCATGGACGAGATAAAAGGCTATTTTTCAAGCAGTGAGCTAATAGTGCCTATCTCAGAAAGTAAGAATTGTAAGTTGAGCCTGTCAGGTAAACCAACAGAGCATTTTGAAAGCAAGACTACCGGCACTGTTACAGTGAATGTCTATCCTCACGGCTGGGCAAACGTGAACGGCACAAAGTATTATTTTCGACTTGGTTATAAGGAAACTGGCTGGGTAAAGGATGAGGACACTGGTGATTGGTACTATTTTGATAAAGACGGCAATATGGTGAAAGGTTGGTTTAAGGACGGCGGAGAAGAATGGTATTATGCCGATGAAGACGGCAAGCTTGTCAGAGGTTGGTTTAATGACGGTGGAGACGATTGGTATTATTCTGATAATGACGGAAAATTGCACACAGGCTGGCTCATAAGCCCTGACGGGTTTAATGAACAAACTTTTTATTTTGATGATGACGGAAAAATGCACATAGGCTGGCTCATAAGCCCCTTGGGTGCAAAGGGAAAGATGTTCTATTTTGACCCTATGGGCGTAATGCAAACAGGTTGGTATGTAGACGGCAATAATCGGTTTTATTTGGGAGCTGACGGCACAATGCTTTCCGCATGGCTTGTAAGCCCATTGGGATACGAGGAGGGCAAGACCTACTATTATGATGAAACAGGTGCAATGCACATGGGCTGGCTTACCGACCCTCCTGGGTCAGAGGGACAGACGTTCTATTTCAGCGAGCGTGGCACAATGGTAACAGGCTGGGCGAATATAGGCGACTATTGGTACTATTTTCACAGCGACGGCGTAATGGCAACAGACACCACTATGGACGGGAAGCACCTTGGCTCGGACGGAAGGTGGGACGGATACGGTGAAACACCAAATATGTAAGTAATATAATCAATTATAAAAAAGGAGAACTCACTTATGAAAAAGACAATTTCTATCACAATGGCATTTGCACTTGTGGCAACACTCAGCACGGCGGCGTTTGCAGCGGCGGCTAATGACGCTGACATCAAAAAGGATATCGGCGTAAATGCAAAGTATGTTGAGGATATCAAGACTTCAAAAACTATCAGTGCCGACGTTGTGTGGGGCGAAATGGAGTTCACATACAGCGTGAACGGAACAAAGACTTGGAATGCAAAAACTCATGAATATGATATCGACACAAAGGGCGAATGGTCTGCAAAGGGCAATGATATAAGCGTTACAAACCATTCCAATGCGGCAATCGACGTTGATCTTACATACCAGCCTCTTGATGAATACAGCATTGTAAAAGGCACTTTCACAAATGACGAATTTACCATACCTACAGCCGAGGGCAAGGCTGTTGATGATGAAAGCCTTACAGTAAGCATGGCTCTTACCCTAAGCGGCGAGCTTTCATCAGATGTTACCGCTCTTACAAAAGTAGGAAACGTAGCGGTAAATATTGCAGAAGCTTCGGAAAATGCAGATACAGATGTAAAAACAGTTTCATCATATAACGACCTTGTAAGCGCAATGGCAGCAGGCGGAAAGATAAAGCTTGATGATGATATCACACTGAAAAGCCGCATAAACTGCAAAAAGAACACTGTTATCGAACTCGACCTTAACGGTCACACTATCACAGGACAGATAATGAACAATGGCGCAGATTGTACTATCAAAAACGGCACTCTTAACGGCGACGAAGGTCCGATAATGGTGCAGGGCGGCACAACAAATCTTATAGGCTGTAAGATATCCACAAAATATACTCCTGTTTATGTTTCGAGGGGTACTGCAAATATAACTGACTGCACTCTTACAAATGAAGATGCAAATAAAAGCGTAGTTATCAATAATACAGGTACAGTAAATATCAGCGGTACTACAAATATTTCAAGTACGATCTACAAAAATCCAAACAGCAAATATCTGCCCCACGTTCTTGCAGGCACATATAATTTTGACCCGACCGACTTTGTTGACAGCGAGAAGTTTACTATAACTCAGAGCGGTGAAAACTGGATAGTTGCGGAAAAATCGCAGAGAAGATAATAAGTTTTGACGATTCAGGGGTCTCATGATGAATAAGCAAAAAAGATGACGGCAAATTGATAGTATCTGTGCTGGCGGTTTGCTTTGCGGTGACGCTGCTTGTTATGATATATGCACTTTGCAGACCGCAGACTAAGCCCAAAGCAGAGTTTGTTCCACCCCCTTTTGAAAGCGAAGCACAGCAGGGCGTGCCTGATGTTCCGGAGGAGCTTGGCTACAGTTCTCCTGACAGGGACGATATGAGCTATGATTTCGCAGTGTGCGGAAAAAGGCTGGGATAGTATGAAGCCTGAAGAAAAATACGAACATATTTTCAAATGCATTTCCGAGATATGCTTTGATTATTTTCTGTCAACAAAGACGCAGGAACTTCTCAAGGTAAATATCAATAATACATTTTCACAGCTTATTGACGAAGTTGTCGAAGAAAGAAATCAAGAAATTCACGAGAGATTCAAGGAAAAGGCTGAAAAATATATTTCAGAGTAATAGCTTTTTGACAAAACGAGCGTATACCGATTTGGTATACGCTTGTTTTGATTATACCGTGGTCATTATTATGGTACTATAAGTGCCGTTTGTTGAATTATAAATAGTTTGATATGTGACAAATAACGTACTAGACGTAACGGCGAAAGCGTGTTATACTATAAATATAGAGAAGATGCGTATGAAAGGAGTGGGCAACATGGAAAGCGGTCGTGTTCAGGATAGCTTTTTGGGAATGTCCTTTAATCACCAGATGTCCTGGATAGATGAAACTGTCTCACATATAGTCACACATAATTTACAACCAACGATAAGGGCAGAAGGGAGAGAAGCCTATGGTCAAAAGGGCTACACACACGCTTTGAAAAGAATATTTGAAGTAATAAAGAGCGACCCAAAGAATATAACGAACCTGGATGAGATTGTAAAGACGGAAAGAAAATTGAAGGACTATCTATATGACGGGAAGTTTTCAGATGATGAAATGCTAAGCTGTTGGGGTAAATACACAGAAAATTATATGAATGAGTTGTAGGATATGTGATTATAAGAGGAGAGTTTATTTTTATGTCAAAGAAGAAGTTGAATATTCCACTGTCGGAGTTTATAAACTTAAAGGAGAAAAAGCCAGAGGATATGACAGGCTGTGTCGTGCTATATAAGAATGGCAGCTTAGACGTAGCAACTTGGCATTCGGACGCATACAGACTAGGTGAGGAACGAGGATATTTCAAGCAGGGGTGTTTCTATATGGGTAAAGAAAATATAGTGGCGTGGCTTTCGATAAATGATTATGTTATTGACATGAATGATTCAGAATCATAATGGGGGAGATATGATGTACTTTTATCAAGTGCTCCAAAGCTGCGATGAATTTAAGGTTGTCAGCGAATTTTTAGCGATGATCAAATGTCAAGACAAGTGTTCAGTTAATAAAAATATAAGAGATGCTTTAAAGACTTTATCTCAGAAGACTCCAAAGAAGTCTGATAATGAAGTTTTATTCATTGAACAACTGAAAGACCGACAGGACGAAGGTGAAAATCTTTACAACGTTTATTTACTCGATAGATCAGATAAAAAAACCTACAGTATCTAGGCAGTTCCTTGGGATGAGGTCTTAGGTTATGCAGTCGATGAAGCAAGCATTGCAAAGTATGGTGATGTTAAATTCACAGCGTTGGTTTTATATGAGATGACGTATTTTGGCTTTTCTGAGAAACAGATACAGAATACTATCAAAGCTTTTAATGATGAGGAGGCGCTCTATCCAAAAACCGGCAAATACCATTAGAGCCATATGATTATGAATAGTGATATGAAAGGTGGATATGAAATTGGCAAACGTAAAAAATCAAGAATATACAAAGAAAATGTTCAAAGACATAGCGATCTTTACGCTTGCCGAGCCTGGTGCTATGGGGGTCGGCAATCTTATGGAATTTATCACAGCCGAAGGTGAGAAGTTCTCGCTTTTCTTTTCTGAAGAAATGCCATATTCAAAGGTCAAGGAGTATTTTCCTGCGTTAGTTGATTGCTATTGGAATGGTCCTGAATCAGATGAATCCTGCAGAACTGAGTTCGTGTTCTACCTCAGTAAGGACGAAAGGAACTTCAAGCACACAAAGCCTCCGAAAAATTATACGCACCTGTATGAAGGTTTTGGAAATCACATATGTATACGTAAAGATTATTATCCTGTGGTCGAGCCGATCATAAGAGATCTTATAGAAAAGAATGAGCTTGTAAATTGGTACACGAGGACTGGAGAAATAATAGACGCAATAAAAACCCTTACGGCAGAAAAGAAAGAAGGAAAAATGCAATGCGATTAGAAGATTTTTTGGAATGTTTTGACCCCAGCAGTGTAGTAGAGATAGCGTGTAAAGGCGAACCTGTTAGGAAATGCACAGTGTCGGCTGCACTATCTGACGACAGATACCCGGCGGTGGACTATGTGGTCTTGCCCGGCAGTGTTACATTTAAGGATGATGTCGTACATATACCAGTGATTTGGAAATTGACCTAGGGGACGTTCAGAAAGTGTATAAATACTTATTTTGCTGAACACGAAGAAAATGGGGCAGTATAATGACCCAAAGCAGGTGGATATTTTGTCAGAATCGTCGAATATTTTAGCACCCAAAAAAATTTTATACGTCAGACCTGCATTTTTTTCTCTAATAGGATCGTTTGTATATATAATGGGCATACTATAAGGGATAAAACAGCAGGATATAAAAACAAAGAATGCGTTTTTATGCTTGATTTTTTCAAGCGATTGTATTATAATAGCATTGAAAGGAGCTGATAATCGGTGATTAAAGTTTTAAAAATATCTGCCGAAGGCCTTCCACTATACGATGGTAAATGTGAAATCAACTTTATCAACACACAAAGAACAACCTCAGGTGATACCGAAGGAATGTTTAAGCTTTCTTCTTCAAAAGCTAACAGGCTGTATACAAATAATATAGAAAGTTTTTTTGGAATCAATGCTTCTGGAAAGACCACAATTTTAAGGCTTATTTCTTTTGTTTTTTCTGTTTTAAACAACGAGCAAATAAATAATATAAAATACTGTGGAATACTTGGGGAAGGCAACGAGCAGAATGAGATTGTTTTTGATATTGTATTTGCGAACTGCGATACTGTAAATCTGCTGCACACAGTTATTAAATATGCAGATGAACACTATATAATAACTGAGGAATATATTAAGTCTAGGAAGTTGCTCGCATCTGACAACAAAACAAGCATCTTTGACTTTTCTTCGGCAACAACGATAATGAAAAGGAAAGATGATGAACAATACCTAGTAGACGATATGAGCATTATCGTGGGATACAAAAAAGCAGAAAAAACAACGATCGTATTTACTGATATGATTGAAATCACGAATATAAACAGACTCAAACTCTTAAAGGAATATCCTCTAAGTGTTCTATCTTATTTTGATCCCAAGATAGAATATATAAATACCAAGGAAAACAACGGAAAAACGGTTATATATCTTAAGTTTCGAGGCGAAAAAGAGAGAATATTATATGATCTTGCGGAACTCAATACCTATTTATCTTCAGGAACAATAAAAGGAATAAATGTCTTTGGAAGAGCCATATCTCTTTTTGAAACTGGTGGATATCTTATAATCGATGACCTAGAGAACCACTTCAATCATGAGATCGTATCAACGTTGATACGATTTTTCACGGACAAAAGAGTAAACCCGCATGGAGCAACCCTTATTTTCTCCACACATTACTTCGAACTTCTTGAACACATAAAAAGAAATGACTGCATTTATATTGTGGAAAACAAAGATAAAATCACAATAACTCCATTAAATGAACGAATACAGAGAAATGATGAAAATAAAGTGCAATCGTTTAAAAGTGGGCTCATAGGCAATACTGCTCCTTCATATGAAGCATATATCCAGCTCAAAAAAAGTATCATAAATAAGGTGGAGGCAATTGTCCCAAGCCCTGTCAGACCATAGTTTATTCATCGTTCACCTCGATAAGCTTGTGCTGCTTGCCGTTTCAGCTTGAAAGCTGATCCATAGACCTGTCGATCATAGCAAGATATTACTCATTGTGTGCTGCCTTCATAATCTGATTGTATTGCTCAAGGCTCATTATAACAACAATTTGCTATTTTTATACTTTTACCATTCCACAAATTTCTCCTGTTGTACAGTTTGTAATAAAAATGTGATTATTTTATACTTCTGTTTTGAAAATTGATTCCCGTGGCCTGAATTCCACAACAGTTGACAAAACTGCAAAAATATGATGTGATTTTCAGGTAATAATTTAAGGGCAATGACTCTCCGTGTAATTTTCACGGGGCGTTTTTTATTTTTTGTGGGGGTGTTTTCTGTGAAAGTCAATGAAAATAAGGGCAGAAGTGCGCTCAAAAGCCGCAATGTCACCATTTGTGCAGTTGTGGTGTTTCTTCTTATTACGGCTCTTACTTTAATGAGCAGCAGATATATGACCCAGTGTATCGACAGAGAAAATACCGCACAATCGAACAGGGGAGAGCTTTCTGACCTTGGACAGGAGCTTGCGGACGCTTCCGATTATCTTACCGATGAAGCTAGAAAATTCTCCGTAACAGGGGATATCGAACACCTTTATAATTATTGGTATGAGGTCTATGAGGAAAAGACTCGTGATCGTGTTATAAACAGCCTTTCCGCCATTGACCCTCCTGAGAACGAAACTGCGCTTCTTGCGGAAGCAAAAAAGTATTCTGATACTCTCATAAAGACCGAAACAGTGTCAATGAATCTTATGTTCACTGCAAAAGGGATAACAGCAAAACAGTTTGGTGACAGCAAGGACGGCAGATTGGCTGAGTATGTTTCCATTGTGGAGAATACGACCCTGCCTGAGGAATACAGTGATCTTAGCCCTGATGAAATGAAGGAACGTTCCCGTGAGATACTTTATGACAGCTTTTATAACGACTCCAAAACTATGATAATGTCGCCTATAGAACGCTTTCGTCAGGCTCTTAATAAACGTCTTGACGCAGAGGTGGAAAGCGCTGCCGCAGGACGTGAAACTGCACTGGTGATACAGCTTGTGTGTTCAGCGAGCGTACTTGTTATTGTGGGCATAGTGCTGATAGTTTTTGAAAGCCTTTATGTCAGACCTATAAACGACTACTCCGAGAGCCTTTCAAAGCGTAATGAAAATTCTGCCGAATTTGACCTTTCAAACGTCCGTGTGTCCCCAAAGGGAGCATATGAGCTTTTTCGTTTTGGCGAGCTTTTCAACCGACTTTCGCAGATACTTCAAAATGAGCTTAAAAAGCGTGAAACAGCCGAGGTGTAAATGTGGCAGGCTAAAGAAGAAGCAGACAGGGCGAACAGCGCGAAAAGTGATTCTGCGGCAAAGCGGCATGAAAGCCTATGAGATAAGCGAGGAGCTTGGCTATTTCAGTGCAGACTATTTCACAAAGGTGTTCAAAGAGATAACTGGCGTTTCCCCTGCACAATATAAGCAATCATTGTGACTTGTCTGAAAAATATAGGGTTTTCTCTGATTTTTAGTGTTTTTATCTTTTGACCCCTGTGCTATACTATAAGCACAGGAGGTGATAGAAATGGACAATTTCGTTATTACCATAGCAAGAGGCTTCGGAAGCGGAGGAAAGCAGATCGGACTTGCTCTTTCAAAACAGCTTGGGATACCTTGCTATGAAAACCAGATACTCAGCATGGCTTCAAACTACAGCGGAATAAACAAGGATCTGTTTTTTTCAGGTGGACGAAAAGCTGAGGGGCTACCACCTTATCAAAAGGCTTATGAAGTCTGCGAATAAGGACGATATCGTTGAGCCGACGGACAAGAGCTTCATTTCTGACGTTAATCTTTACAATATTCAGGCGAAGATAATCAAGGAGCTTGCCAAGCAGCAATCCTGCATTATCATTGGAAAATGTGCAAATCACCTGCTGCGTGACTATGACAACACCATAAGCGTGTATATAGAAGTTCCAAGAGCTTTCTGCGTAAAAAATGTTATTGAACGCCTTGGTGTCACCGAGGAAGAAGCCCACAGAATGATCTATCAGACTTCTTACTTCTCTCGGCCTTGCAATAACCTTCGGACTTATGAGGGTCATAAACATGGCTCACGGAGAGTTTGTGATGATAGGCGCATATACAACATATGTCGTTCAGCAGATATTCGTAAAATACTGTCCCGAAAGCATTCGTGACGTTTATTATTTTGTTGCGATACCTGCCGCATTCGGTGTGACGTTCATCCTTGGAAGCTTGCTTGAAAAGTTTATCATCTCCCGATTATACGGGCAAGAGATAGACGGCTTGCTTGCAACAGGGGCATAAGCCTTATTTTACAGCAGGCGGCAAGAAGCATTTTCGGCACACAGGGTGTAAACGTAACAGCACCGTCATTCTTAAACGGTGGAATAAAGATAGGCGGCTGTACATTCTCATACAACAACTTTTCATCATTCTTCTTGTGGCACTTTGTCTGCTTCTGGTGTGGTTTATAATGTATAAGTCAAACTTCGGTAAGCAGATGAGAGCTGTTATGCAAAACAGAACAATGGCGAAATATATGGGCATAAACTCACGCAAGGTGGATAACATTACCTTTGCTATCGGCTTAGGTCTTACCGGTATCGCAGGCTGCTTGGTGGCGCTTCTTGGTTCTATCGACTCGACTGTGGGTCAGAGCTACATAGTAAACAGCTTTATGGCAGTCGTTCTCGGTGGTGTCGGCAAGCTTCTCGGCACTGCTATCGGCTCTGTGATAATAGGCTCTGCAAGCATTTTTACAGAGAATTATACTTCATCAACTATCGCAAAAGCTAT
>ENA-OPNV01000285-OPNV01000285.1-human-gut-metagenome-genome-assembly--contig:-NODE-285-length-35288-cov-2.631539_pt1 | contig 35288 bp, 24 predicted proteins | sample MGYA00241542_ERZ501781 | MGnify/ENA primary metagenome ERZ501781 (study PRJEB25962, sample SAMEA2042609) | human gut metagenome | biome: human gut; feature: human-associated habitat; material: faeces...
TTCGGTTTCATAATCTGATAAATTTAGAAAGTTAAGTTAAGACCAAAAGTAAATGAACGAATGGATGGATATTTGTCGCGATTGTCTATACCTGCATAGGTAGGATACGGATTTGACAACTCCGGATCAAGTCCGGAATAACCGGTTATGCAGAAAAGATTGTCACCGGACAAATAGGCACGGACATTCTTGATGTATTTGTTATTTTTAAACGGGAAATTATAACCGATGGTCAGATTGGTCAACTTCAGGAAGTTACCATTTTCCAGGTAATAGCTTACCATAGTCTGCGGCTGTGAAGAAGACAAGGTGTATTGTCCGCCATAGGGTGCTTCCTCCACCGATTTCAAACGGTTGTAAGCATGAGAATTATTTTCGTAATAAGCACGGGGTTCGTTCAGGATCTTAAATCCCAACTGGCTGGTGAACTGCATGCTCAGGTCCCAGTTTTTATAAGTGAAGGTGTTGCCCCATCCCAAATACACTTTCGGCAATCCGTTGCCCAAATATTGGCGGTATTCATCATTGGTCAGGTAAGCAGTAGAGAACTCAACGACTTCCCCGTCCGGCTTTTCAATCAGGAACAGTCCGTTTTCCGACACGCCGACAGACTTCAAGCCATAAAACTCACCCAAAGGACGTCCTTCCTCCATACGGTGTGTGCTTACACTGATCGGTTCTCCCAAGCCACCGGTATCCATATAACTGTTTGACTCATACATGTCATTAGACAAGCTTAACAATTTGCTGGCATTATGAGCTACCGTCACCACGGTTTTCCACTCAAAGTCCTTGGTCTGCACAGGAATCGCATTGATGGCTACTTCAATACCCTGGTTGCGTACAGAGCCTCCATTGGCAAAAGTGTAACTGTACAAATTGGGCGGAGTAGGAACGCTGTAATTAAACAACAGGTCGGTTGTCTTCTTCCTGTATATATCAACAGATCCTCCTAAACGGTCATTCAAGACACTAAAGTCCAGACCTATATTATATTCCGTAGACTTTTCCCATTTCAAGTCCGGGTTCGGATTGGAAGCGACTTCCAGCCCCGGTTTCCATGTTCCCTTGTCGTAATAATAGGAACTTCCATAGTTATACCGCGTCAACGACATATAAGGATCATTGGGAATCACACCGGTAATACCGAATCCCGCACGCAACTTCAAGTTGTTCAGCCAGGTAATACCCTCCATAAATCCTTCATTACTGATGGTCCATCCCAAAGATGCAGAAGGGAAAGTACCCCATTTGTTATTGTCGCCGAACTTGGACGACCCTTCCTGACGTACACTGACCAGCAAATTATATTTATTGTCAAACGCATAGCTCACACGTGCAAAGAAACCGATCAGCGTATTCTCGTTCTTATCACTGCCCATGCCAGCCTTACCGTCTTTCAACGCCTGGCCGAGACCTAAATTATGCCATTGATAGAAATCTGTCGGGAAATTATAGTTATTGGCATAGAAACGTTCATAAGTATAATACTGATAACTGTAGCCCACCAACGCATTCATACGATGCTTGCCGACATTCAAGTCATACTTGCTGGTCAGTTCCAGGTTGTCCGTACGTGTCTCGTCCTGGGTATGATAAGCATAACCGGTCCATTCATTCAGTTGGTTGCTGAAATAATCCGTTGTGTTATACCCTTTATCATGTGCATTAAAGCGGCTGGTAGCCACCATCAGATTGGTCTGCCATCCTTTGACCGGTTCAAAAGTAACATTACCCGTCGCACGAGTCTCTTCATAGGTATAATTACCCAGACGCTCTTCCAGCATGCCGACCGGATTGTAGTAATAATTCACGTTAAAATCCTCATTATAAGAACCGTCCTCGTTGTAAATGGGAGCGGTAGGATTACGCATAATCGCCTGACGGTAAATATTTGACTGATCGGTGGCCGTTGCATTGGTGGCACTGTTCTTATGCCATTTCTTCACCATATTCAGGTTGACTTTCAGCATATCGTTAAGCATCCAGTGTGAGACATCAAAACGCATACGGATATCTTCGCTGTAAGTGTTCATTATCACACCGTCTTCCTTGCGGTAAGTCACATCCGCCGAGTAAGTGGTCTGCTTGCTTCCTCCCGTTATATTGAAATTATGGTTGTGAGTAAAGCCGGTCCGGCTGACGGCATCCAGCCAGTCGGTATCATATCCCTTATCGGTAAAGTTTGTCTTGCCTGCACGTATATCCTCGGCAGTCATAAATTCCAGCTTTTTGCCGAACTGAGATGCAGAGACGTAACCTGAATAGGATGCAGTCGTATGCGACTCACGTTTGCCGTTCTGGGTAGTGATCAGGATAACCCCGTTTGCACCCCGCGTACCGTAAATGGCAGCAGCCGATGCATCCTTCAGAATTTGGATGGTTTCAATATCGTTTGAAGAGAAATCGCGGATGGAAGTACCCATGGGGACACCATCGATAACATAAAGAGGAGAAGTGTCACCAAAAGATCCGACGCCACGGATACGGACGGTAGGGTCGGCACCGGGCTGCCCGTCGGAAGTGACTTGTACGCCTGATACTTTACCTTCGAGCATGGTGGAGATATTGGAATGGGATGTCTGTTTCAAGGCTTCCGTGTCTACTACAGCTACAGAACCGGTCAAATCGGATTTCTTTTGTGTGCCATAACCTATGACAACAACTTGTTCCAGCATCTGGTTGTCGGGTTGCAATTGGATGGCTTCAATGATAGCGCGGTTACGAACAGCTACTTCGCGTTCCTTGTAGCCTACATAGCTTATCGAAAGGATAGCGTTTCCGGCAACCTCCAGTTGGAAGTTTCCGTCCACATCGGTAATGGTTCCACCTTGTCCTCCTTTAATTCTGACAGTAGCTCCAGTCAAGGGCTCACCTTGTTCATCGATAACTTGACCGCGAACCTTGATAGCCGGAGATTGTGCCACGGTAGCTATAGCAGGTGTGGGATACACCATCATGCCACCCATAGCACACAGACTAAGCATTACGGAAAATAATAAATGTTTCCTCATTTTTTTAAGTATTAAATTAGTAGATTAAATTGTTGCTGATATTGAATTGAGATGTTGGATTATTGTACAATCCAATGTTGAATACTCTAGGTAGACAAACCACAGAGTTTATAAATATGCTGGAGCTATTCTTCATAATATTTAAGATTAGGATTAGACTTTAAAAGCAGGGTTCTCTTCCGAAAGATTGAGCACCGATTGCATGACAAAAGTATAATTTACACCGTAAACAGGGGTGGACAAACGGTTTTATAGGGTGGACGAATGGATAATGGAAAAAATGTATTTATTCCGCTTATAGTTTGCGTCTTTTGGGGGTGGTGAGATAGGCTTAGGAGAAGGCTTTTTTTATATAAAGTCATGTAGCCGGACAACCTGGTGAAGGACTGTCCGGCTACATGAGGGATAAAATACAATTCTCTGAAAGGAATTATTTCACAAGTAAAAATCCTCCTTCCGCCTGCATCGTAATGCTGACTTCATCATTCTTTTTTAATGTTATCTCTTCAGCGTGAGGATTTAGTTTTTTATCGTCCTGATAAAGCATCACTTTATCTCCTTTAGTACACATGGGAAGGTTCAACTTTAATTTCAGCGGTTCTTTTTGTGCATTGATTCCGGCTATGTACCATTTATCGGCATGCCGACGTGCCAGTACTACGTATTTGCCCGGATAGCCGTCAATGAATCTTGTTTCGTCCCATGTGGTGGGAACTTGCTTCATGAAATCCAAACAAACTTGAGGGGCATCGGTCAGGTTATTAGGCGCCAACGCAAAATTCTGAATAGGATTTTGGAATAAAACGGCTGTTGCCAGTTGGAATACATCAGTGGTCTTGCGTATGTTTCCGCCGTCATTGTTGCGGTTGAGGCGTTTGTTGAGGAATGTGCCACCAAACTCCATGCAACCGATGGTGTTGCGGATAAATGGATGTAGACAGGCATTAAATGCTTCTTCATCGCAAAAATGTTGTTGGAAAATCAGGTTTTCCGATGCGAGCACGGCTTCACTTCCTACATAATTAGGATACATACGCTCCCATCCGCGAGGAAGGGTACAGCCGTGGAAAATGACCATCAGTCCATTATCATCCGCATCGCTCAGGATGGCTTCGTACAGACGCATGGTTTCCTGCTTGTCACCTCCGAAGAAGTCTACTTTGATTCCTTTTACTCCTATATTATGCAGCCATTTCATTTCCTTTTTACGGATAATGGGATTGTCCATATAATTGGTAGGACCTTGCACTATATCATTCCAGTAGCCGCTGGAACTATACCATAAAAATACATCAACCTTCTTGCTGTGTGCATAGTCTATGAAGTCTTTCATACGTTCACGGCCGATGTTGGTATCCCACCAGTTGTCTATCAATACATATTCATATCCCATGGCGGCAGCAAGATCTACATATTTTTTCTGATCGTCGAAATTGATGCTGCCATCTTGCCAAAGTATCCAACTCCAGGTTCCGCGTCCCATTTGGTATGTATGCTCCGTTGGGTAAAGAGGTTCCACGACATCCCATGGAATCGTTGTTTCTACAATGGGCTTCAGGTTTTCGCCTACAGTAATAGTACGCCAAGGAGTGGAACCGGGCAATGCAAGACCGGGAGATGCCGTACCGTTACCGTTGTTTTCTTCGGGCATGGGGAAAGCGAGGGTATAAAGTCCGTCGGCGGTGGCATCGCTCAGGTGTGAACCACAGTATTTGCTGTCTACTCCGGTTTCACTGATAAGTGCCCAGCCATTTTCTCCTACATGGAACAGACAAGGAAATGTGTAACCGTGCCCATATTGTGAACGTACATTCATAGGAGCGTCAGCCTTATATTCTTCCTCATAGCTGGGCTTGGTACGTTTCCAACCTATCATGGCGTCACTTTGCGGGCACAGGAAAGTAGTGGTGAAGGAGGGGAAGTCAAAACCGGTAGTTTCTTTTTCTATCACGATGCTTCCCGTATCGCCATATTTGGGCATTTCGTAGCGGAAAGCAATATCGTTGTTGCTTACGCGGAATATTATATTTATATTTTTCTTTTCTTTATTGGTAAAGGTGCATGTAAGTTCATTGGCTTGATAATGAATTTGTGATTGTTTGATACGGTCTTGTGTATAGGTCTTATCTATTTTATTCTCTTTTTGTCCGGTGAAAGTCATATCTCGGCTGAAGTCCCCCACATTGGTAATGAAACCTAAAGGTGAATCTTCCAGGATGGTCTTATCCTTATAGGTAACGGAATAAACGGGGATACCCTGTTTTACGGATACATTTACTTTCAAAAAGGAATCGGGTCCTGTAACTGTAGCTTGTTGGGCAAAAGCTGACATTGTAGTGATGGCAAGCAGCCAAGTCATAAATTGTTTTTTCATGGGTATTAAATATGCTATTATAATGTAGAGCAAAGATAATTTATTTAGCGAGGTGAGAGCGTAGAAAAACGGAGCATTTATGGTATACAATCCGTTCATTTTACGCTCTGGAATAAGTCAGTCGGTTCCATTCTCCATCATCGAACTGGGTGTTGTTCCGAAATGTTTTGTAAAGCAGCGTGTGAAGTATTTGGGGTCATTGAATCCCACTTCGTATGCTATTTCGGATATGTTCATATTGTGCGTCAGCCGGTTACGGATAATAAGTTCCCGCGCAAGATTCAGCCGGTAGTTACGCATGAATTGTCCGGCAGACTGTCCCGTCAGATTTTGCATTTTTTTGTTCATCAAACTTTTGCTTACCCCCATTGCTTCGATGAAATCGCTTATTTCGTAATAGGAGTTCTTATAGTTTTCTTTCACAATCTGCATCGCCTTGTCCAGGAATTTCTTGTCACTGGATTCTTTTTCGATATTCAGTGCATCCACATCCATACTGTATGAGAACTTTTGTTGGAAACGTTTGCGGTTTTCCAGTATATTGGATATCCGGGCCAGCAGCAAAGTATCATCAAATGGTTTCAGCAGGTATTCGTCTACACCTATACGGAAGCTTTCGATGCGCGATTCGTTGGATGTTTTGGCCGTAAGCATCAGGAAGGGGATATGCGAGATGGCAAAATTGGATTTTACCCGGCGGGACAGTTCCATACCATCCATGACAGGCATCATCAAGTCACTGACTATGAAATCCACGTTCTGGGATTGGAGCACAGTCAATGCTTCTTCACCTTGGGATGCTTCGAGCACGTTATAATATTCGGCCAGAATGGAACGGATATAGGCGCGCATATCTTTGTTGTCTTCTACTACCAGAATCGTCAGTTTTCCATTGGTGGCAGGTTGCAATGTCATCGGAGAGTCGACCGGTTCTTTAACTTGCTCTGTTGGTGTGGGCAGACTGTCCGCATCGGCATATTGCAAAGGAAGTAAAATACGGAAAGAACATCCTTTGCTCTGATTATTCTTGGCACAAATTGAACCTCCATGCAACTGGACAATTCGTTTGCATAGATAGAGACCGATTCCAGTCCCGCTTTGTCCGTTGATAGAGGAATGCGTCTTGTTTTGTGATTGGTAAAAGCGGTTGAATACTTTGTCTATCTCTTCTTCGGGAAGTCCTGGTCCTGTATCCCGAATACAGATGAATAACTTTTCCTGCTCTTCCTGGCGGAGGGGGGTGGCATAGATGGTAATTTGTCCTCCTTTGGGGGTAAATTTCAAAGCATTTCCTATCAAATTGACAATCACTTTATGCATGGCATCCTCATCGTACATGATTTCACATGAAGGAAGGCGGAAACGACGTTCGATGGTTATTCCTCTTTCGGATGCATATGCGTCGAAGGGAACCAGCAGTTCATTGAGTAACTTGGCAAAGTTGCCCGGGTTGCGGACAATTTCCATTTTCCCTGATTCTACTTTGCGGAAGTCCATTAATTGGTTGACCAGTGAGAGCAGATATTTTGAGTTGCGCTCCACAAAATGTAATTGTTCAATGACTTGAGGATTGTAGCTTAGTTTCAATGCTCTTTCTATAGGTCCTACGATTAATGTCAACGGAGTACGGAATTCATGGGTGATATTGGTGAAGAAGGCGAGTTTGTCAACCGTCAATTCCTGTACTTTCTTTGACATTTGTATCAGTTGCCCTTTTTGTTTGGTTATCTTTTCGTTTTGCTGTTTCAATAGTTGGTTTTGACGATAGAGCTCGCTTGCCTGAGTGGAAAGCAGTTTTTTTTGTTCTTCCAGTTCACGGGTACGTTCCTCTACTTTGATGTGGAGCATTTCTTGTTGTTCTTTTAACGAACGAAGCCTCCATGATAATACCTTATATATAAGGAAAGATAGAAGAACCAATATGGACAGAATGAACCAGATGGTTTTATAGAAATAAGGTGATACGGCAATGTGGAGTTCTGCCATTTCTTCCAGCCATTGTTTGTCGTCGGGGGCATAACGCAGTTCGAAAGTATAGTTGCCGGGACGCAGGTTGGTATAGGCGGCTTGTCGCCTGTTGGCCGGCACTTTTATCCATTTGTCGTCAAATCCTTTCAAGCGGTAATAATAATTGGCGAATGTCGATGCATCATAATCCAGTGCGGCAAATTCAATATAGAGAGATTTGTCGCGTTCGTGTAACTGTAGGGTGCCGTTTGTGTACAATCGTTCTTCATTGGCCACACGAACATGGGTGAATGCCAGAGGAACAGCCTCCTTGGGATTTGTGTCTATGACCGGTTTGACTACAGACAGCCCTTTAGTACTTCCTACATACAAATCTCCATTGGCGGCACGGCATATTGCGTTCCAATAGAACTGGTTGGATAATAGCCCGTCTTTCCGGGTATAGTTGAAGAAGCTGTTGTTGTTAGGATTGAAGCGGGAGAGTCCGTTGGTGGTGGTAATCCAAAGATACCCTTCTTTATCTTCCGATATGCAGCGGACACTGTTGTTTATCAGTCCGTCTTCGGTGGTGAAGGAGCGGAAGGTATATTCTCCGTTTTCTGTTGGTGAGGATTTGTAGAAACCATATCCGTTGCTGCCTATCCATAGGGTTCCGTCTTTAGACTGGGTGATGTAGGTTACCCTTTCCTTCAACTTTGATTCCGGTTCGTCCAGCTTGATCCTCCAGAGTTGATAAATCAGTCTGGGGGCTTTCAAACTGCTTAGATCTATTCGGCAAAGTCCTTCTGTAAGTCCCAGCCACAGGTGGTTATCCTTATCTATATAGTATCCTGTACAGCCTTCAATTCCACCTAGGTTCATACCCTTGAATGGTTCGGTGAGCGTTTGTGTTTTCAAGTCGTAAACATAGATATTGGTACTGGTTCCCACCCAGATGGCATTATTCAAGTGGTCATAGCAGATACTTCCGGCCCATCCCCATGAGAAGTCTCCGTATTCGGGTATTTCTATGTGGTGGAATTGTTTGTTCTGCGGATTTTTCATGTCTATCCATCCTATGCCTCCTCCCCAGGTTCCTATCCAGAGCCTTCCATCGTTATCGCTGGTAAAACAACTGACGGTATTATGGCTTAGGTGGGCGGGTGCATCAGTGGTATAGTGTTCAAAAGTGTTGCTGCCGGGAGCCCGCCGGTTCAAACCTCCTTCTACGGTTCCTACCCATAAAACACCCGACGGGTCTTCATAAATGGCATTGACGGGATTTTGGGAAAGACTTCCGGGAATGGTGGGAATATGATAATAGTTTTGTACCAACAGCATCCGGCGGCTCATCTTGTTCAGCCCTCCCACTTCGGTTCCTACCCAGATAATGTCACCATCGGTCAGCAGACAGTTTACGAAGTCACAGTTCAATGTGTTTTGTACAATTTCTCCTTCTCCGGTATCTTTATTTATCCGCTCAAAATTGTCTGTCAACGCATTATAAAGGTTTATACCTTTTAGGGTGGCAACCAGCATGGTATGTTCTCCTGTTTCTGCTATGTCTGTGATAAAGTTTTGGGAAAGCGAGTTGTTGTCATTCGGATCGTACATATAATGCTTCATCAGTTCCGTATCCATATTGTATCGGAAAAGGCCTTGTGCGCTGCCAATCCAAATTTCATTTTCTTTCCGGCAGATTACTTGTATGGACACACCGGGTAATTGCAGGGCAGATGAAATGAATGTGGGTTCCTGTACTTCCATAGCCGATTCTTTGATGCGGTAGATACCGTCTTTGTAGTTTATCCAAAGATAGTCTTCCACCTCACAAATAGTCCGGATGGATTCTCCTGCCGGCACTTCGCATATTTTAATGATCTGTCTTATATTTCCTTGTTTGCCAAAGGTAATTTTGAATAAATTGTTTTCCGAACAAACCCAAATATTTCCCGCTTTGCTATGGAGAATGAGATGGGAGGGGCGGTTGCACAGTGAAATAAGTTTGTCTTTCGTATCAGCGACTTGTACAGTCTGCATGGTTTGTATATCCAATATGTCAATACCCATTTCACTGACAGCCCAAATACGCTTGAAGTTATCCTCACACAGTTTGTTTATGAAGTTGCTTCGTAGTTTGGTGTGGGTGCTTCCCATATTGAAGGCGGTAAATTCATAACCGTCATAACGGGCGATTCCTTCCCCGCGGGTAGCGATCCATAAAAAGCCCTGACTGTCTTTCAATATATCATCCACAAAGTTGTGAGGCAGTCCTTCATCCATCGTAATGGCAGTGAAATTATAACGTTCGGACCATTTTCCGGCTGTTCCTTCAGCTTGCATATACAGACTAGATAAAAAGATGAACAGAGCGAATAGAAAACAATGTTTTTTCATAGTGTGTTGTTCATTAATGACGTAAGAATATACCGTTACTTATACAAAGATATACCTTTTCGTTTTTCCTCAAAAACAAATAAATCATTTTTATCCCTCTGCTGCACAAATGTCCACCCTTTAAGCGATATTGTCCACCTGGCGAGCTTTTGATTGCAGTTATATTTGCATTAATAATAATTAGTCAATGTGTCAATGTGCCGATTGGCTGCGCTATATGCCACATGGCCATTGACAAATTAGTACATTAGCAAATGGTCATATAATAAACAAAATACTATGGAACAGCAATTTTTTCCTCAAAGATTATTCATGGACATGAAGAGGTTAATAATAAATAGGTTGGTTGGTTTAGGCCTGTTGGTCGTAGGGGCATTGGTATCATGCAATGCACCTACGGCTTTCGTGCCTGTTCCTTCACCGAATCCTTGGGTGGATGATTATACCGCCCTTTCGTCTATGGAAAATTACAAGCAGTGGGGAACGTATAATGTACACGATCCGGCCTGTAAAAAAATAGGGGATACCTATTATATGTATTCCACTGATGCTATCTTTGCCGAGAACCGGAAAGAGGCGGAAGAGAAGAATGTACCGTTAGGTTTTATCCAGGTACGCAAATCAAAAGATCTGGTACATTGGGATTTTGTGGGATGGGCCTTTCCCGAAATACCTGCTCCGGCTATAGAATGGGTCCATAGTCAGGCGGAGGGAAAAGGGGCGACTAACATTTGGGCTCCCTTCCTGATGCCTTATCAGGGTATTTATCGTTTGTATTATTGTGTATCGGCATTCGGCAGGAATACATCCTATATCGGTATGGCCGAGTCGGATTCTCCCGAAGGTCCCTGGATACAGAAAGGGTGTGTGGTTAAGACAGGAGAAGGGGATGCGATGAATGCCATAGATCCTTCTGTTATTGAGGACCCGGAAACCGGAAAGTGGTGGATGCATTATGGCTCTTATTTCGGCGGTCTGTACTGTGTGGAACTGAATCCCGAAACAGGAATGACTATGCAGCCGGAGGATCATGGGCACTTGATAGCACGCCGGGCCAATTACCGGAAAGACAACTTGGAAGCGCCGGAAATCATGTATCAGCCGGAACTTGGCAAATATTATCTGTTTACATCCTACGATCCGCTGATGACTACCTATAATGTACGTGTCGCTTATTCCGATTCTCCCGAAGGACCTTTTGTGGATTTCTATGGAGAGGATATAAAAGATACAACGAATAATGTTCCCATATTGACAGCTCCTTATCGCTTCGAAAATCATCCGGGATGGGCGGGAACGGCTCATTGCGGTCTTATTGATGCCGGTGACGGCCGTTATTTTATGGCTCACCAGGGACGTCTCTCTCCTCAGAACCATTTGATGGATCTGCATGTGCGTGAAGTGTTCTTTACTGTGAATGGATGGCCCGTGGTTTCTCCCGAACGCTATGCGGGTACTGCTCCGCGCTCTTTCACTAAAGAAGATTTGGTAGGTGAGTGGGAAATTATCCGTATTCAGGAACCGCCTTTGGAACGTAGTTTGGAAGCTGGACAAATATTGTGGGGTGAAGGGGACTTGCGAAATGGGGAGCAGGCGTTATCTGCCCGTGTTGTTTTGGAAGCAGATGGCAGTGTTGGAGATGCAACTTGGGATTTTAATGTTAAAAAACAACTTCTTACTATAAAAACAGCCACAGAAGATATTAACAATTTGATTATCTTTGCCGGACACGATTGGGAAAATGAAACAGAAACCATTCTTTTTACCGGCCTGGATGCTCAAGGGCATTCTGTGTGGGGAAAGAGAATTGACTAATAAAAATCAATAATATTACTATCATGAAATTACACCGAACTCTATTCACGGCATGGGTATTTGCTGCCGGAGTAGCGCTACATGCACAGAATGCGCACAACATGGTCGTGCAGACCAATAAACTTGGTGCGGAAATACAACCAACCATGTATGGTTTGTTTTTTGAGGACATTAATTATGGAGCCGACGGAGGATTGTATGCCGAACTGGTAAAGAACCGTTCATTCGAATTCCCGCAACGTTTTATGGGGTGGAATGTTTTCGGTAACGTGACCTTGATGGATGACGGGCCGTTTGAACGAAATCCGCATTATGTCCGTCTGGGTAATTCCGGGCACAGGGAAAAACATACAGGGATTGAAAACGAAGGTTTCTTCGGTATAGGTGTCAAGGAAGGAGCCGAGTACCGTTTTTCCGTATGGGCACGTGGTGAGAACCAGAAACTTCGTATTGAATTGATCAAGAATGATACGATGGAGGAACGTCAGGCTTTTGAGTCAAAAGAACTGATAGTGAATTCGAAGGATTGGAAACAATATGAGGTGATATTGAAATCGCCGAGAACGGAACCCAAGGCTCATCTCCGTATTTTCCTTGAAAGTGCGGGAACGGTGGATCTGGAACATGTTTCTCTTTTCCCTGTGGATACTTGGAAAGAGCGTAAGAACGGTCTTCGCAAGGACTTGGTGCAGGCTTTATATGATATCAAACCCGGTGTTTTCCGTTTTCCCGGTGGCTGTATTGTGGAAGGTACGGATGAGGCTACCCGTTACGAATGGAAAAAAACAGTAGGTGCGGTAGAGAATCGTCCGTTGAATGAAAACCGCTGGCATTATACGTTCAAGCATCGTTTCTTCCCCGATTATTTCCAGACTTACGGACTGGGCTTCTTTGAGTATTTCCAGTTGTCGGAGGATATAGGCGCCGAACCGTTGCCTATTCTGAACTGCGGGCTGGTATGCCAGTATCAGAATGACCCCGACCAGCAGGTCAGCTTGTCCAAACTTGATTCGTATATACAGGATGCATTGGATCTGATTGAATTTGCCAATGGTGATGTTACGACTACTTGGGGAAAAGTTCGTGCGGATATGGGACACCCTGCTCCCTTTAACTTGAAATTCTTGGGCATTGGTAACGAACAATGGGGACCGGAATATCCGGAACGTCTGAAACAGTTTGTCGAGGTGCTTCGTAAGGCGCATCCCGAAATCAAGATTGTCGGCAGTTCGGGACCTCAGTCTGAAGGTAAAGACTTTGATTACTTATGGCCGGAAATGAAAAATCTGAAAGTGGATTTGGTGGATGAGCATTTCTATCGTCCCGAAAGCTGGTTCCTGGCACAAGGTAACCGTTATGATAATTACGACCGCAAAGGTCCGAAGGTCTTTGCCGGAGAATATGCTTGTCATGGAAAAGGCAAGAAATGGAACCATTTTAATGCTGCTTTAATGGAAGCTGCGTTCATGACCGGACTGGAACGCAATGCCGATGTGGTACACATGGCTACTTATGCGCCTTTGTTTGCTCATGTGGAAGGGTGGCAGTGGCGTCCGGATTTGATTTGGTTTGATAATCTGAATTCCGTCCGTACTTGCAGTTACTATGTACAACAGTTGTACAGTCATAATAAAGGCACGCATGTATTGCCGTTGACAATGGATAAAAAAGCTGTGAGCGGTCAGGAAGGACAGGATGGTCTGTTTGCCAGTGCCGTATGGGATAAGGATGAAAAGGCTTGTATCGTGAAAATTGCCAATACTTCGGATAAGGCACAACCGGTATCAGTGACTTTCAACGGATTGAAGAAGAGTGATAAACTTGTGGAAGGTAAATGCATCACACTCCAGTCTGCCGATTTGGATAAAGATAACACGGTAGAGCATCCGAATGTCATTACTCCGAAAGAAAGTGATGTTACGATTGAGGGTAATGTACTGAATGTAGAGATGGCGCCCAAGACTTTCGTGCTTTATAAGTTTGTTAAGGCAAGTAATAAGTAAAAGATGAATCATTCCTTTAAATGCTAACACAGAGGATAGAGAAACATAAAGCAGCCGAAGGGCTGCTTTATAATCCCAACTGCATCCGGAACTTTTAAAGGAAATGTATACCTGCCTCCCTTGGTTGTACCAAGGGAGTTTTTTTTGATTATACGTATATTATCATCTTGGATTATGCGCAGCATTTTGCTGTAAATTAGTGATATGTTGTGCAAATACATTCTAAATCCCCCTGAAACGGTTTGCCATTTTCTGCTGCCAAATTTGGTTTGACGGATATCGGTTGTTCTGATTCCTGTGTCATAGCTACGGTTGTTCCATTGCAGGGGAGCGTCATAAGGCGTATTTTTGTTCGGGTGCGTTCGTTGATTCACTAAGGTGAAGAGCTAGCTTCACTTAGGTGAACAGCCGCTTTCACCCAAGTGGAATAACTGCTTCACCTGGGTGAAATATCAAATGGAGTGAGGTGAAGGTATGATGAGAATAGGTTCTTCTGATGCCTACGAGCTACCGGGAGGTAACGAGGGGCTGATTTTACATTCTGTCCGAGAGCATCCCCGAAGCAGATGTATTTCGCCACCGGCATACCGATTGAGGAGGATTTGAAAGACTATTACACAGAAAGTGGTTGGTAATGAGTGAGTTGATGTGACGGAATGTTTTTGTACTTTATGTAAATGTGTTAAAAGTGATTTTTGTTGTCGTTATGTTGTAGGGGCGGGCTCATGGGCCTGCCCATACGGTGGAACATTTGATGGTTATTTCGAATTTTTGAAATATCCTCTTATTGGATGAGTCCTGTTTACATCTTTATTCTCTTATTGCGTACTTGCCTCAGAATGGTCTGCAACTCAAATACTTTCTCAGGATACTTTTCTGCTACATTCTCTTGTTCGCTCACCTTTTCCATTTCATATAACTGGGGAACGTTCAGGTTTCCGGTTTCTATTTTTTCTGCTTTCATAAAGGTAGTGGGATCATCATTCGGTTCAATGTATTTCCAGTCTTTGGTACGGACGGACAACGTGTGGTTCATGGATTGTTCCACAATCCAGGGGCGGTCTGTCTTGTCGGTTCCTATCAGATTCCCTAAACGGTCATAACTGTCCGGAGCGCTGCCTTTAGGTAATCTGGCGTTGACCAAAGCTCCTAAAGAGGCTAGCCAGTCAATCTGTGACATTAATACGTCCGAGTCTCCTGTCTGTTTTATCTTCTGTGGCCAGCGGACAATGACCGGAACGGCTGTTCCACCCTCGAAAGCGCTGTATTTGTTCCCTCTCCATGGACCGGAAGGTGTATGTCCGTTCAACAGCTCTTCTGCCTTATCCTTATATCCGTCGTCTACAACCGGACCATTGTCGCTGGATAGAATAATCAGCGTGTTTTCAGTTAGTCCAAGTTGGTCCAATGTTTCCATCAGCTGGCCTACCGTCCAGTCGAATTGGGCGATTGCGTCTCCGCGTAGTCCCATAGGATTCTTTCCACGGAAGCGGTCATGGGGAAAACGAGGAACGTGTACATCATTGGTTGCAAAATACATAAAGAAAGGCTCGTCTTTATGCTGTTTGATAAAATCGATGGCATGAACGGCGATGGAATCGGCAATGTTCTCGTCTTTCCAAAGTGCTTTTCCGCCCCCTTTCATAAATCCGATGCGGCTGATACCATTGACGATGGACATGTCATGTCCGTTGCTGGGATGTAGGTTATACAGTAATTCGGGATTATCTTTGCCGGTCGGTTCTCCCGGAAAGTTCTTGGTGTAACTCACTTCTATGGGATCGGACGGATCATAGTTGGCTACCTTGCCGTTTTCTATAAATACACAAGGTACACGGTCGGCTGTAGCGGCCATGATATAGTGATAGTCAAAGCCTAAGTCACCTAAAGCGGCTGGTAAAGGAGCATTCCAATCCTGTCCGCCTGTCTTGTCTCCCAGGCCCAGATGCCATTTGCCGATGGCGGCTGTAGCATATCCGGCACTTTTAAACATGTCTGCCATGGTGTATTGTTCGGGACGGATAATCATTTTTACATCTCCTGCGGCAATGTCCGTGTCCGGTCTGCGCCATGCATATTCTCCTGTCAGCAAGGAGTAGCGGGATGGGGTGCTGGTAGCGGCTACGGTATGTGCATTAGTAAAACGAATGCCTTCCGATGCCAGTTTGTCAACATGGGGAGTTTCTACATTCTTGGCTCCGTAACATTTTAAATCTCCATATCCTAGGTCATCTGCCAGAATAACGATAACATTGGGCTTTTTGGGGGCCTGCGTACTGTTTTTTTGAACGGTTTCTGCTGTTGCAGAGGTACAGGCGGCTAATGAGGCAAGTAAGGATATGCCTGCATAATTTCTACTTTTCATCTCTATTTATTTAAGGTTTGATCCGGATACATGTCTATTTTCACTTTCCGGTTTCTCGACCTGAAGGTGAAGAACGACGGAAAGTTATCAAGAAAATCTTGAAGCAGCAAAAAAGAGGGCCGAAATATGATTTGAAAGTGTCTGGAATTAGATGATAATGCCCCCACCCAGTACTACATCATCCCTATAAAAAGCGGCTGCTTGTCCCGGGGCAATGGCTGTCAGCGGCTCGTGCAGTTGTACATGCAGGGTGTTATCCGGTTGCAGGGTTACTGTGCAGCGGTTTGCTTGTTTCCGATAGCGTATTTTGACGATGATGTCGTCCTTATTTAGTAATAAAGCGGGATTGGTGATGCGCCATTCTTTCAGTCTCATTTCTGTTTTTTCCAGTGCTTTCAAGTCGCTCAGTATGACTTTGTTTTCTGCCGGAATGATTTCTTTGACAAAGACAGCCCGGTTAAGATCTATGCCCAATCCTCTCCGCTGGCCGATGGTATAGAAAGGATAACCTTTGTGCCGTGCGATAAAATTCCCCATTTCATCGAAGAATTTACCCGGTAGGATACTTCCTTCAGGTAATTCCTTATGCAGGAATGTGCGGTAGTCCATGGGGCAGAAGCATACTCCCAGACTGTCCCGTTTATGGGCGGCTTTCAGAAAACCACGCTCTGCCGCGATCTCACGGACACGGGCTTTAGTCAGGTTGCCCATAGGGAGAAGCATACGTTGCAGGATTTCTTGTGGCAGCCCCCATAGGAAAAAGGATTGGTCTTTATCCGGGTCGACACCGGTAGTGATGTGATAGCATCCATTGATGAAGCGCCGGCGTACATAATGTCCTGTAGCGAAGTGATAAATTCCCATTTCATCGGATATTTTCTTCAAAAGAGGCCATTTCAGGTAGTTGTTGCACAAGGTACAGGGAACCGGGGTATGACCTGCCATATATTCGTTGATGAAATAGTCAATGATGGTTTTCCGGAAGGTGTCACGAACATCGTATGTGAGATGGGGAATGTTCAGACGTTCACATAAAGCGCGGGCGTCCTCCAGATACTCAGTATCATTTTCTTTTTCATAAAAGCGGAAGGTGATGCCGGTTACTTCGTATCCTGCATCCTGCAATAGAAGGGCGGCTACGGAACTGTCTGTTCCTCCGCTCATGCCTAGTAGGACTTTATTATTGGATTCTGTTTCTCTCATCTTTATAGCAGTTTTGTGAGGATAGATGCCGGAATATCCATTTTGGAGAAGGCAAACAGTTTCTTTCCCAAATCTTTCAAAGAGGCTCCGATGTGATATACGTCGGATCGGTCTATAATAAGAAAACGGTCATGTGCCTGGCGGTAGGTTCTTATGTTTATAGGAGGATATTGATTGTTGTGTCGGGTAAGGTCTAGTTGAAGTTGCGGTGTGATTCGTTGTGTATAGATGGTGGCATCTACTCCTGTTGTGCGTTTGGAAAGCATGAGAAGTGTGTTTTCATCTATATAGTTGTCTATCAGGATAAGGGAATTCTTGGCGGATTTGATAAGGTTTGTGGCGAAAGCGTATGCGTCGAAAATCTGTCCGTCAAAGAAAATTCCTTCGACCGGAGGAAGAGAGGTGCGGACAAAAAAATCTACTTTCTCATTTAATCTGGTCAGTTGCATATCATAAGAAAGAAACTTTGCATCCACCCTTTGTTCAAGGTTGCTGATGCGTTGGTTGATGACATGACCTTTTAATAAATAATCTTTTAAAACTTGGCTTGCCCAACGGCGGAACAAAGTGGCATTTTTGCTGTTGACACGATAGCCTACAGAAATGATAGCGTCCAAATTGTATGTTTTGGTTTTGTATGACTTGCCATCCGAGGCAGTTAGTTCCAAAATGGAACATACTGAGTTTTCGTTCAACTCGCCGCTTTGGAATATATTCTTAAGATGTTTGGTAATAGCTTGGCGTTTGGTCTCAAATAACTCTGCAATTTGTGCCTGAGTCAGCCACACTGTTTCATCTTCAATGCGCACTTCCATCCTCACTGATTCATCCGGCTGGTAGAGTATGATTTCTCCTTGTTGTTCCATGTGTTCGATTTTTGGGGTACAAAGCTAGCAAATATAAATCAGACTGATCTTGCTTTCAGGCTATAATTGAAATGTAGGATGGGAAATGAAACTCCGATGACAATCTATATGATAGCGCCATCGGAGTTCTGACACACTCTTCTTATTAAGGAAGGAATGCTTGCGATATTTTTATTTTATCGGCATCAATGTGAATCCCCAATGATATTCCTTATTGGCGGGCAGGGTATGTTCCGGCAGCGGGCGGTCTCCCCAGCTGTCATAACCGGCTACACCTTGTTGCTTCATATCAATACATACTTCCACAAAATTACGTGGGGTGATATCATTGACATGTGTCATGCGGCGTATTACATTTTTAGCTTTTTCCTCATTATGGTTAGCAACTTCTTCGGGAGTGAAGTTAGTCCACTGACGGGGACGGCTGATAGCTTCTTCCGAGTCAAAGTCCTCTACGGAGTTGCGCAGGGCATTGAATCCGATAGTGCTGTCGGCACGTATTAACAATCCTTTTCCGCCTTTGCGGGTCAGTTCTACCCAACGGGTGTCGGTGCGGTGTCCGTTTTCTTGCGGACGGACATAGTTGTTGGTGTACATCTGGTCGGCTGTAGTGCGGTAGAGATCAACGAAGCTGCTTGCATTACGGTCGATGTAGTTTTCACCCGGTCCGCGTCCGAAGTATTCTACCTGGTTCATATCGGATGGCAAATGGAAACGTACACCGATACGTGGTACGTTCAGTTTGGAAGAGGCAAGGCGTTGAGCATCCTGTCCCGGTGTGAAAGTGGCCATTAAGGTAGCTTCTGATACTTCCGTGTCGGCAGCCTTCATATCGGTAGAAGTAAAGGTGATGCCTGCATGAACCACACCGTCGGGATAGATGGTATATTTCATGATGTACAGATTGCCTGCCGCCAGTAGGTAATTGACTGTTAATACGGTCTTGTTGCCGTCTGTTGTTGTGGTAACATCTGCTACATTGAAATTCTTGCTGGACTGTTTCCATATTTGCTCGCGCTTAGGCCCACCGTTACCATAATCATTGTCCGTCGGTGCGCGCCAGAAGTTAGGCTGAATACCAAAACCTTCAGCGAAATATTCTGTACCGTTTACTTTGTATGAAGTCACGAGTCCGCTTTTCTTGTTGAAAACGAACTGCATACGTGGTGATAATACGGTGATGATGTCACCATCCGTGCTGACGGTAGTCTTGCCGCTTGCTTTATGTCCGGTCATAGCCAATGGTTCTATGGGCAGGCGGAATTGTTCGGAAGCAATATCGTGTCCTGCAGGAATCAAGGGCTCCGGTTCTGTGGTGGTAACTACAAAATCTACAAAATATTCTGTGCCGGCCTTGGGTTTCAATCCGTTGAGGTTGATGTTCAGTTCTTTGGAACCTTGCGGTTCGATATCTAATGATACTTTTCCGCCTTTGATTGTTTTTCCGTTTGCCTTTACGGTATAACTGATCATATACTTCTTCAAGTTGGTGAAGTAGAAACGGTTTTTTACCAGGAATTTGCCGGCAGCCGGGTCGATGGCTTCGAAACCTACATTCTGATGTGCATATTTCACTTCTGTCATGGCCGGATGCGGAGTGCGGTCCGGAGCTACGATTCCATTGCATAGGAAGTTTCCGTCGCTGGGTGCATTGGTCCCGTAATCACCTCCGTAGGCCCAGTAGGTACGTCCATTTTCGTCTGTTTCCAGAATACCTTGGTCTACCCAGTCCCAAATGTAACCGCCTTGCAGGTTCGGGTACTTGTAGATTGCTCTCCATTGTGCTGCCAGATTACCATTGGAATTGCCCATAGCGTGTGAATATTCGGATGGTGCGATGGGACGGTCGCTGCCTTTCTTGCCTATTTCTTCCAGCCAGGCGGCACTGGGGTATTGGGGTACATACATATCTGTGTTCCATTCCCAAAGGGCGCGTTCATAATTTACAGGACGGTTCATCCCTTTTACTTCGCGTTCTTTCAGCCATAAATAGGTCTGATAGAAATTATAACCGTTTCCGGCTTCGTTTCCTAATGACCAGATGGCTACAGAGGGATGGTTTTTGTTACGCTCGTACATATTAATGGTACGGTCCATGTGCGGCTTCAGCCATTCGGGATGGTTGCCCAATGTTCCGCCTCGGCTTAAGTTGTAATACATACCGTGGCTTTCGATATTGGCTTCATCATATACATAGATGCCATATTCATCACACAATTCATAGAACTTGCGGTCTTGCGGATAGTGGCAGAGGCGCACGCTGTTGATGTTGTTCTGTTTCATCAGGGTGAAGTCCTTGCGCATCAGCTCTTCGGGAACATAATGTCCTGTTTCGGGATTATGCTCGTGTATGTTTACGCCTTTCAGCTTGATGGGTTGTCCGTTGATGAACAAGCAAATGTATGGTTTGCCGTTTTCGGTTATCTGATCGGTTGGTTTGATCTCGAAACGGCGGAAACCTACCGTATAAGGAATGATTTCGCTTGTTTTTTCTCCGTCTTTCAGAGATATCAGTAACCGGTACAGGTTAGGGTGTTCTGATGTCCAGGTCTTGACGTTGCTGAGGGTGGCTTCAAAAGAGATACTCTTCTGCCCGTCCGCTGTAACAGGACAGGGGGTGTTACCTTCTGCCACCACTTTCTTTGCGGCATCCAGCAATTCGTATGCTACGGTTACCTCTTTGTTGGCTGCTGTATGGTTGGTTACGTCCACATTCAGTTTGAAGATACCATTCTTATAAGTGTCGTCCAGTGTAGACACCACATTGAAATCTTTGATGTGGGTTTTGGGCTGTGAGAACAGGAATACATCACGTTCAATACCGCTCATGCGCCAGAAGTCCTGGCATTCCAGATAAGAACCGGTACTCCAGCGGAATATTTTGATGACCAGCGAGTTTTTGCCGGGTTTCAGGTAGTTGTTGATTAAGAATTCTGCCGGATTCTTGGAGTCTTCGCTGTATCCCACTTCCTGTCCGTTGACATACACGTATACACCGGATTTTGCTCCTTCCAAACGGAGGAATATGTCGCGTCCATCCCAATCGGCGGGAATTTCGATATCACGCTGATACACACCGACCGGATTGGTTTCGGGTAACTGCGGCGGTTGTGGATTTCTGGGTTTGAATTCGTATCCATGATTGGTGTAGATGGCCACTCCGTAGCCCTGTACCTCCCAGTTGCCGGGTACTTTAATCTCCTTCCAGGCTATGTTGGCATCCGGTTGCTCAATGTTGGCAGGCAGATCTTTGTATGTATCTGCATAATAAAAGTTCCATGTACCGTTTAGTAGTTTGTAATAAGGGCTGTTCTCATACTCGCCGGTCAGTGCCTGGTTCCGGTTGTCGTAAGTCATGAAAGCTGTGCGTGGATATTCCTTGTTGACGGCTACGGTCTGAATATCTTTCCAATAAGGTAGTTTTGTATCTTCTGCATGAAGAACTTGTGTTGAATATGCGCATACAGCAGCGCTGATCAGGAATTTAAATAAGGTTGTCATTTTAGGTTTCATAGGTTCAAATAGAAAAATGAAGAAGAAAGGGCGCTAGTACCGGCGCCCCTTTCCTTAAGTCCTTTTATGTAAAATAGCAATTATTTAATTGCGTCTGCCAGTTCAGCACCTGGTTTGAACTTGGTTACTTTTTTAGCAGGAATAGTAATCGTTGCTTTTGTGGATGGGTTGATACCTGTTCTTGCACTTCTTTCAGCAACAGAGAATGTTCCGAATCCGATTAATGATACTTTGTCCCCTTCTTGGAGGGCTTTTGTTACAGTTGAAACGAAAGCTTCAACTGCTTTTTTTGCGTCGACTTTGCTCAAGCCGGCTTCAGCGGCGACTGCGCTGATAAGATCTGCCTTATTCATAACGAAAATGATTAATTATTAAATGTAACACAAAAATTTTACCGAAATCAGTGACAAATATATGCTTTCAAAATTAGAAATCAAACAGATAGCCTAAAAAAGATGCTCCAAAAATCAAAAAAACGTAAGAGAACTCTTGTTTTCTGTTATATAACAGAATAAAATTGTAAATTTGCGCGCAATCAATGTTTTATTAGACGAAGAATATTTATGAACAGTATACCTACAGTAACCAAGAATTTATTGATAATAAATGTGTTGTGTTTCTTTGGCGGCGTGGTAGCCATGAAGTATGGAATTAACCTAAACGACCTGCTGGGACTACACTTTTTTATGGCATCTGATTTTAATCCTGCCCAGTTGATTACTTATATGTTTATGCATGGCGGTTTCCAGCATATCTTTTTTAACATGTTTGCCTTGTGGATGTTTGGACGTACGCTTGAACAGGTTTGGGGACCGAAACGTTTCTTGTTCTATTATATGGTATGTGGTATAGGTGCGGGACTGGTGCAGGAGCTGGTGCAATATATACAATATGTGACTGAATTATCGCAGTATGACAGTGTGAATACGGGGATTGCCGTGATCCCGATGGCGGAGTACTTGAATCTGATGACTACAGTTGGCGCTTCGGGAGCGATATATGGCATTTTGTTGGCATTCGGTATGCTATTCCCCAATAGTCAGATGTTTGTATTCCCTATCCCATTTCCTGTCAAGGCTAAATATTTTGTGATGGGATATGCTGCTTTGGAGATATTTTTGGGCTTGGGTGCTTCGACCGATGGCGTTGCCCACTTTGCACACTTGGGAGGTATGATTTTTGGCTTTATATTGATAATGTATTGGAGAAAAAAGAATAACAATGGGCAGTTTTATTACTGATTTGAAAAATAGTTTCAACAAAGGGAACATATATATCCAGTTTATATATATTAATGTAGGGGTATTCATTGTAACTTCCTTATTGGGAATTTTATGGATGCTGTTCAACCGGAATGGAGCATTTGTGCTTCAATATTTGGAACTGCCGGCCTGGACGTTGCAGTTTGTCAAGCAGCCTTGGTCTTTGCTGACTTATATGTTCATGCACGCAGGTATTTTGCATTTGCTGTTTAATATGCTGTGGCTTTATTGGTTCGGGCAGATGTTTCTGTCTCTTTTCTCGGCAAAGCATTTCCGCGGGCTCTATCTGTTGGGAGGTATTTGTGGCGGTTTGTTGTATATGATCGCTTACAATGTTTTCCCTTATTTCAGTGATTCTTTGTATTATTCTTATTTGTTGGGAGCATCAGCTTCCGTACTTGCTATTGTTGTAGCTACTGCGGTACGTGCACCGGAATATAGAGTAAACTTTATGTTTATTGGGACTGTTAGGTTGAAGTATGTGGCTTTGTTTATGGTTGTGACCGATTTGCTGTTTATGACATCGGGCAATGCCGGTGGCCATATCGCTCATTTAGGAGGTGCTTTGGCCGGATGGTGGTTTGCTTCCGGATTGTCCCGCGGACATGATGCTACGTCATGGATAAACCGATGCTTGGATTGCTTCTCGGAAGGTCTTTCGTTTCGTCGTCAATCGAAAAGACCGAAGATGAAAGTTCATTATGGTGATAAGGCAAAAGATTACGATTATAATGCCCGTAAAAAACAGCAAAGTGAGGAGATAGACCGTATATTGGATAAATTAAAGAAATCTGGTTATAACAGTCTGACTACCGAAGAGAAGAAAAGCTTGTTTGATGCGAGCAAAAAGTGATATATGAAATATATTGGTCGTTTTTTGGGATGGATACTACTGGGCATAAACTTGTGTATGGTGGTATTGTTACTGGTATGTGCTTACAGCCCTTATATTGATCCTGTGGCTCATCCGGTATGGTCATGTGCCGGTTTGGCTTTTCCTGCTTTTTTGATTGTTAATCTTTTGTTTCTGGTCTTTTGGTTGGTGATTTATCGTAAATATGCGTTGCTTTCATTTTTAGGCTTGGTATGTTCCATTGGTGCTATCCGTACTTATTTCCCAGTCAATGTATTTGTATCTGATGTACCGGAAGGGGCAATCAAATTCTTATCCTACAATACGATGGCCTTTGAAAAGAACCGTGCGAACACCAAGGATAATCCGAACCCTGTGTTGGAATATTTAAGAAACAGCAATGCGGATATAATCTGCCTGCAGGAATATATTGTAGGCGGACGGTTAACCAAGAAAGAGGTGGATTATGCTTTAAGAGATTATCCTTATAAAAATTATCATAAGATATCGGGGGCCAACGGTTTGGGTTGTTATTCCCGTTTTCCTATTTTGTCGGCACATCCGGTGAAATATGCCAGCCTTAACAATGGTTCCATCGCTTATAAAATCAAAGTGAATGGTGATACCTTGCTGGTTGTTAATAATCATCTGGAATCCAATAAGCTGACTGAGAAGGATAAAGAAGTCTATCGCGAAATGATGAAGGATCCTGATAAGCAAAAGGTATCGCAAGGGTCTCGTTTGCTGATCGGAAAACTGGCGGAAGCATCGGCTATACGTGCCGTTCAGGCTGATTCCATAGCTCGTTTGGTGGCCGGTTACAAAGGGGGAGGCATAATTGTATGCGGTGACTTCAATGATTCTCCTATATCATACACTCACAGGGTGGTAGGGGAAGGTCTGAATGATGCTTTTGTGGAGTCGGGAAACGGCTTTGGCATATCTTATAATCAAAATCATTTTTATTTCAGAATAGACAATATTTTATTGAGCAAGAATTTAAAATCTTACCGTTGTACGGTGGATAATACGATAAAGAGTTCGGATCATTACCCCATTTGGTGTTATGTGGTGGAGAAGTGATTTTACATACCTTTAATTGACAGATTATGAAAAGACTATTATTTACGTTAGCGACGTGTTGTGTAATGTGTGCATGTGAACAGAAAACAGAAATGAATCCGTTCTTTACGGAATTCCAGACCGAGTACGGTGCTCCCGATTTTACTAAGATCAGACTGGAGCATTATGAACCTGCTTTCTTGAAAGGAATAGAGGAGCAGAATGCGGAAATTAAGGCAATAGTTGATAATCCCGAGGAACCTACTTTTGAAAATACCATTGTGGCGCTGGATAAAAGTGGCGGGATTCTGGCGAGAGTAAGTGGGGTGTTTTTTGCATTGACCGAAGCGGATACAAATGATTCGTTGACGGCCTTGAATGAAAAGATGGCTCCTGTACTTTCAGAACATAGTGATAATATTTATTTGAATCAGGATTTGTATAAACGGGTGGCTGATGTGCATCAACAGGAACAGGAAGGTAAGATAACTCTTACGACTGAGCAACACCGGCTGTTGGACAAGTATTATAAAGCTTTTGTCCGTTCGGGTGCCGGACTGGATGCCGGAAAACAATCTCGTTTGAGGGAGATCAATAAAGAATTGTCGACTTTGGGGATTGCTTTCGACAATCATATCTTAAATGAGAATAACGCTTATCAGTTGGTTATCGAGAATGAGGCTGATTTGGCCGGGTTACCCGAATGGGTGAAAGCGGGGGCCGCAGAGGAAGCGATAGCTGCTGGAAAAGAAGGGAAATGAGATTCTTCTGACATCCAAAGGAAAACAGCTTCTGGAATTAGTCCCGGAAGATTTGAAAAAACCGGAGCTTACCGCTTCCTGGGAAATGGAACTTGCCAAGATTGCCAAAGGAGCACACAAAGAACAGGTATTTATCAAAGATATCGAAAGCTACACCAAAGAATTAATTCAGGATATCAAGACTTCCGACGGAACTTTCCGTCACGATAACCTGACTAATACAAAATGCCCGCGCTGCGGCAAGCGTATGCTTTCTGTCAAAGGCAAGAACTCCCGTATGCTGGTCTGCCAGGACCGTGAATGCGGCTACCGCGAGACGATCGCACGCACCAGCAATGCAAGATGTCCGAACTGTCACAAGAAGATGGAACTAATCAAAAAGGGGGACAGTGAGACATTTGTATGCTCCTGCGGCTACAAAGAGAAGCTGGAAGCATTCAAGAACCGTCGTGCCAAAGAAGGTGCCGGCGTATCTAAGCGCGATGTCCAGAAATATCTGAAGAAACAGCAGCAGCAAAATGACGAACCGGTGAATAACGCATTTGCCCAGGCACTGGCGGGACTTAAGTTAGATAAATAATATGCAAAAAGGAATAACAAACCTTTGCTAATCTGGTTTGTTATTCCTTTTCAGAGAGAGAATAATTATTTCATTGTCTTTTCAAGTTCCCATGACCGAATGCTTTCAATCATCAGATCTCCACCAATTGCTGTCATTTCATTTTTCTGATCATCATCCACATTATATATATTACAAGAAAAATTATTCTGATACTCATTTTTCTCGTCTTCTTTTATCAGAATGTCCGCTTCTTCCTGCTTATTCTTCCGGAGATCCTGTAATTCTTTTACAGGAATAAACTTTAATGTATTATCTTCTGCTAATACTGCCTCTCTCGGAATGTTATAGAATCCGCACCAGCCTTCTTGATATGTCGGACCCCAGTCTTTCCAAAATGGCATCCAATCCCATGCATTCGCCCATCCTACCAGAATCCTTCTGCCATCCGGTGCCAGGAATGACTGTGGTGCATAATAATCAAATCCCCAGTCAATTTCCCCTGAAATTGTATAGAAAAATTTTCCGGTATCATAGTCAAAATCTCCCACCAGATAAACACTGGTGCGCTCTTTTCCTCCCATCGGAGAGAACATCAACACATATTTATCTCCTACCGGATAAAAATCCGGGCACTCCCACATATAGCCCCATTCGCCTCTGCTCTCTGCAAGGACATTGACAAATTCCCAGTGGAACATATCTGTCGATTTATACAGTCTTGCCTGTGCAAATCCATTTTTGCTTGCTCCACAGACTACATAATAGGTATCATCATGTTTCCATACTTTCGGATCCCTGAACAGATCTGTTGGAACACCTTCCGGTGCTGTGATCACCGGGTTCCCTTCATATTTTTCAAAGTGGATCCCGTCTTCACTATATGCGATACACTGTGCCTGTTCAAACCCATTTCCATTATTACAGGTTCCTGTATAGATCAGGAATAACTTTCCATCATGTTCAATCGCACTGCCGGAGAAGCATCCCCCCTTCAAATGATCATCATATACTTCACTTGGTGCAAGCGCTAATGGCAGATACTCCCAATGAATCATATCTTCACTGACAGCATGTCCCCAGTGCATACAGTCCCAAAATCCAGAATATGGATTATATTGATAGAAAAAGTGATACTTTCCTTTAAAATATATCAACCCATTTGGGTCATTGATCCATCCGGTTTCTGCCATAAAATGATAGTCCTGACGAAATTTTCCCTGCTGTACGGTTTCTCTTTTTGCTTCAATTTCTTTCTGGGCTTTTTCTATTCTTTCAATCATCAGTTCTTTTGACATATTGTGCCTCCGATATTATTACTTATATTCTTCACGAAGCTTCTTTGCAAATTCAGTATTAAGCTTTGATTCCCGGCGGGCCTTATTTTCTTTAATTCTGAACTGTTCTTCTCTTGCAGGCTTATACTCTTCCCAGCGTTTTGCCCATGATTCTCTCGCTGCTTTCATTTCTTCTGTTAATTCCGGCATCTGAAGATTGCGTTCTGGAAGTACCGGTACATTTGGAATTCTCTCTTCTACAGGAAGAATCGTAATTGGTTTTGCTGTTGGCAGTGTCTGATACCAGTATGCTGTTGAACTCCAGTCATCTGACAGATGGTTCGCATGTCCATGTTCAATCGTAACTTTCAAATGTTTCTCAAATCTTACTGGATCTGTAATGTGAAAACGGTAAGATACCTGGAATCCATCTGTATCGCTTTCATGTACAATAGTTCCAAAGAATGGATATGCATTTTTCTGCATTCCCCATGCATGGTTGAAATAATCCTCTGTTCCTGTACCATTTAATGACGGGTATTCCTCTCCATCAATGAAGAACATATCATTTCCTTCTCCCCACCAGCTTCCCTGGTAGTGTTTTACAGTAAGGTTACATCCTACATAATGTCCCGTTCCTTCTACGTCAAGCACCGTATAGTTATTCTCACCTTTAAAATTGGTTACATTATTAACTTCCGGACAGTTTGTCTGAAGGTCCGGTCCCCAACCCTGACAAGGATTTTCTCTGTGCCAGCTTGCATGGAAATATGCTGTATTCTCATCCAGTGGTTCTTTATACATTTCATAGTCAATATTGAAATATAAAATAAACGGAAGTTCGTTTTCATTCACAATCTCAATTTTTGCTTTTTTATTAAAAGGCATTGGGAAATAGCATGACACAGAACAAGGAGCTCCATATCTTCCTGCTTCTTCTGGTTTCAGCGAAACATTAAATGGCAGCGAAGAAAAATTGCCCGGATAACTGTTACCAATACAGAAGAAATCTCCCAATGGTGCAAGTACACTTGGTGTATCCTGATCATCCCATGTAATCTTGATCAGAACTTTTCTATAATAGAATGGATCATAATCATCCCAGATAACCCCAAGTGCCGGATGAATCTCCATAACCGGAGCTGCTGAAGCATTTAATACCGGATCAAGAATACTTGGTGCTACTACTTTTCTGCAGGAAGAAGTCATCCAGATATGTGTGATACATCCAGGTCCTTCCACTTCTCCAAGAGAGATTGTCTCACCTGCCGGGATTTCCCAATAATCCTGATTCTTACCTCTCTGATCCCAGCTGGCAAGTCTTCCGTTTCTGGCTTTTTTTACAGTTGTCAAATCTTTAAATAATCCTGATACATTGCTCATAATATAAGTCTCCTTTTATTTTTGTTAATAATTATCCTTTCACAGCTCCCGCTGTCATACCCTCTACAATATTCTTCTGGAATAATCCATAGAAGATCAGTTCCGGAACAATAATCATAAGACTGGATGCTACAATTCCACCATAATCTACCGTATAATTTCCTTTGAAGAATGAAGCTCCCATAGAAAGTGTATAATCAGATACATCTTTCAGCATTACAGATGCATACGGATATTCATTCCATATGTATAACACGTTAAAAATGACAATTGTTGCAATAACCGGCTTTGCCATTGGCAAAATAACTTTCACCATCAGCTGCCAGATGTTACAGCCATCTATTACAGCCGCTTCGTCAATTTCCGTAGGAAGCTGTTTCAAATATGCTGTCAGAAGAAGCGTATTGAATGAAATCGAACTTGCTGCATATGGAAAAATCAATGCCCATTTTCCTCTCAACCCGAAAAAGATATTAATCTTATATACCGGGAACAATAAAATAAATGGTGAAACAGATAATCCCAAAATCAAAAATCCATACAATAAACTCTTTGCCTTCGGATGCTTAAATTCCATTCTTGCAATTACGAAAGAGCTGCAGAATGTAATAATAAGTTCCAACACAACAGATAATATACATACAACAAAAGTGTTCGCATATAATTGTGGAAAGTTTAATGTTTCCAATGCATGTTTGAAGTTGTCGAGATTAAATGCCTTCGGCATTGCCAATGGATTAGACATGATCTCTGAACTTGATTTGAACGAAAGCAATACCATCCATAAAAATGGAAATACAACAATCGCTGTTATAATGATCATCGCAGCATACATTGCAATTTTCTTTCTTTTCGGTACCATTCCTATTCACCTCTTTCTCTTGTAAGTATTGAATAAATACCTGTGATCACCAGTGAAAGAAGGAATGTAAATGTAGCCAGAGACATTCCATAACCATAATCTCCACTGTTAAATGTCATTGAGTAACTATATGTAACCAACGTCTCAGACAGATGGTTTGGACCTCCTCCTGTTGTCTGCTGCACAATTTCAAAGATCTTAAACACCCCTGTAATGATCAGAACCGCTACTGTTGAAATCGTTGATTTCATCATTGGAATTGTGACATACATTGTCTTCTGTACAAAGCTTGCACCATCTATTTCAACTGCTTCCAACACCTCTCCCGGTATCATTTTAAGACCTGCAATAAATACCGTTACCAGATATCCTAATTGCTGCCAGAAATAGATAATCGCGATACTGTACGGAGACAGTGTATTGCCGCCTATCCATTTTTGTTTCAAACCAGATGCCCCTATCGCATCCAGAACATTATTGATAATACCAATGTTTGGATCTAATATATAAACCCAGATAATTCCAACAATGATCGGTGCGATAATCGCAGGAGAAAAGATTAATGACTTTGAAAAATCCACTCCTTTTAATTTATTATTCAGTAACAAAGCAATGAGAAAAGATAAAGACAATAACAATACAAATGCCAATATAAACATAATCATTGTGTTCTTTAAGGATATCCAAAACAAACGGTCTTTAAATAATCTCATATAATTTGTCAATCCGTTGAATGTAGCCTTTCCAATTCCAGAATATTTTGTAAAACTATATCCAATTGACATTCCAATAGGAATAATAATAAATACCATATACACAACCAGTGTCGGAATTACCAATCCTATCTTGTATCTCTTTTTACTTAACCAATGCATACGCTCATCCTCTTTATATCCGGGACCACCATGACAAATCTTCATGGCGGTCCCATGCAGTGTCAGCCAATATTAACGTCTGTCTAGTTTGCTGCTGCCGAATCCATATTTTTTAAAGCATCTTTCGGACTGTATGTTCCTTGCATAACACCAAATATTGCATCATACATTGCTTCCTGAACTGCCGGAGTAACTGTCTGGTCCGGAGCTGCTTTTGGTGTTTTCCATCCATTTCCAAGTGCTGTGATCATTGCATTCATTGCATACTGTGAATCTGTTGCTGCAATACCATCATAATTGGTTGCCGGGAAAATGGATCCTTCATAAGAAATCTTTGCTGCTTCTTCTCCATAATAATATTTCAAAAATGCATACACAGCTTCTTTTGCTTTATCATTATCTTTTACCGCTGAACTTACTACCAGCGGAGCTGCCGGAACTTTCATTGCAATATTCTGTTCATAAGAAGAATCCTCAAATTTTGGTCCCCACCAAAATCCGATGTGTTCACCGATATTTTTATCAAATTCTGCACAGTCCCACTGACCTGTTCCGAACATTGCTGCTTTTCCTTCATTAAAAAGCTGTTTTGCGTCAAAATATTCGATTGTTGCCATATTTTCCGGAAATGCTCCGGCATCTGCAAGTCCTTTTATTTTTTCAAAACATGCATTCATATCATCGTTTGAATATTTTGCCTTATCACCAGTATAGGATTTTTCATTATCTTCCCATCCATATCTTGAAAAGAATTCATTGAACTCCCACATTGAGTATCCACTGTTCTTACTTCCGATTGCGATTGGTGTAACTCCTGAATCTTTCAGTTTTGCGATCATATCAAGGAATTCGCCATAAGTTGTATCATCTGTTGGATAAGCAATCCCAGCTTTATCAAACAAATCTTTATTATAGAAAAATCCCTGAACATTACTTTGATATGGAAGTCCATACTGTACTTTTCCATCATTGAATGCATCTTCCATACCATCCAGTGCATCATCAATGTCTTTATTTTCTTTCAGGAAATCAGACATATCTAATAAGTATTCGGCCTCATTGTATTTCGGTGCCTCCGCTGAATCTAAATGTACAATTTCCGGAAGACTTCCATCCTGTGCTGCCAATTTCATATTTTTTGAATGTGCTTCTGTATCAGCTGCCACGAATTCTACTTTATATTTTCCTTTATTTTCTTTGTTAAATCCCTGAACAATATTGTAAGTAACCGTTTCCTGTTTTTTTGGGTTTGCCACATGAATACCAAATTTAATGACGGTTGCCCCGTCCGCATCCGTTTTTGCTTCTCCTGATGACTTACTTCCTCCGCATCCAGCAAGCAGTCCCATCGACATCGCTGCAACTAATACTGCAGATGTAACCTTTTTTAAACTTTTTTTCTTCATAGTTTTTCCTCCCTAAATGAGTAAATTATTGTTTGTGGAACCCGTTCCATGTTTCTTAAAAAAAATAATTCCGCATCTTTTTATGGAACCCGTTCCATGTTTGTTAAAAAAAATAAATTCAGCTGTGCACGTGACTGATTTGTATAATCTATATATAACTCTTAGCTGCTCAGATGTCAACATTTTTTCGTCATTTCGTTTATTTTATCAAATTTTGTGCACTGTTTTTGTGCATTTTTACTATTCCATTGTTGTTCTCCCCTTTCTCACAGATACTCCTAATGTTACTTTTTCATTTTTATATGTCTTCCCATTAACCAATTCACAAATTAACCTGGCCGCCTCTTTTGCCGGTTCTTTTATCGGTTGAACAATTGAAGTCACACTTGGTTCTACTATCTGTGTAATATATGTTCCATCATAAGCCACACATTTTACATCCTTCGGAACCTTTTTATGTCTTCGGATAACCTCATTCATACACTCGATTGCAACCAGATCTGTTCCGAATATCCCATCAAATTCCCATTCATCCAGTCTGTCAAACAAATCTTTTACCGCATACTTATAATACTCCAGATCAAATTTATTCCATGCCAGTTCATAATCAAAGCACTCTACTCCCTGTTCCTTCATAATTCTTGCGAATTCAAAATGTCTTTCATGATATGGCGACTCTACTGCAGTTGCACCTCTGAAATGTACTATTTTTTTACACCCATTCTTAAGCAGAATTTCCGCCGCCAGTCGTCCGCCCTCCTTATGATCGACTGTAACCACAGGAATATCTTCTCCCAAATAACGGTCAAATGCAACGATTGGTTTTTTTATCTTTTTGTACTCTTCTACATCTAAGGAATGTACACCTGTAATCACACCATCCACGATATGCCTGTTTAACATATCCAGATATTCGAGTTCTGCATTATGTGCCTTATCTGTATTACATAACATGATCTTGAATCCTTCATTATAGAGTTCCGCTTCAATATTATGTACAAGTTCTGCAAAAAAAGGAATTTCTACTGTTGGCACCAGAACGGCAATGATCCCACTCTTTTTATGATACAGATTTCTGGCAAGTTCATTCGGTGTATACTGAAGATTTTTCATAGCCTCTTCTATTTTTTCACGTGTCTCATCCGATACATATCCACTGTTATTCAGTACTCTTGATACTGTTCCAACACCGACTCCTGCCTTTTGTGCTACATCTTTTATACTTGCCATGTTTACACCCCCTCTCATTTTAATAATTTATTATAACAGAACATTTACACAAGCTCTAGTTTCATTTTTCGCTTTGTTATATCTTTATGTATCTTTAAACGCCCAAATTAGAAATATTACTCTTCTTCACTCTTCTTCAACTTCGAATAATAACTATCCGCAGTATAAAGCGCCGCCACCGGATTATGCCCCAATACACGGTCTTTCGTCACTGCTGTCGTAGTCAGTGCCTCGGAATATTTGTAAAACAGACTGTCATGCCCCACACAAAGTCCGACCACAACATTCAGGTCCGTCTTCGCCTTGTTCAGAAGCTTTGCCTGCAGGATCGGATTACACATATTCACACCGACACCTTCGCAGCATTCCGGGATGCCGACCGATGTCTTCTTCTGTGTTCCGGCTTTACAGCCGACACCATACACCTCAAAGCCATGTCTGCGCAGGATATCTGCCAGGATACGGCTTTCTTTCAACAATCCGACACAGGTTGCGATCCCGATCTTTTTCGCATTAATCTTCTTTGCAAAATCCATGATTTCTTCGACACGGGTATGTTTGCAGTAATTCTCATACTCTACTTCAGCTGCAGCGATTGTTACTTTGCGGTTCTCGTCTTCATTGTAGCATTCCATAGCTTCATTTAGAACTTCTTCATCCATGTGTGTTGTCAGACAGAAATCCGGATAGGTTTTATCCATTTTGTTGCAGTTTTTTACTGCGCAGTCGATACAGGACATGTCTTCTTTTTTCATTTTTTCATTCTCCTTTTGTATACCTTGGTATCTACAGAGGCCTGCCACTGGCAGATTCTCTAGATTAAGCTTTACTTTGTAAAATATCCTCTATTTACTTCATAATAACAAATACTTATACTACAGACAATGGTTTTCCGTTTTTATTTTCTTATTTTTTGTAGTTCTTTTCTATGAGAAACGTTCCCCGATTCAGGGTTGATTTGTCATGAATTGTCGATTCTGATTTTTGAAAAATTATTGAAAATTATCTTTTTAAACTTGAAGATATATAACAGTCTCTCTGATAGACCATCATCTTTGGATTTATACTATCATGTATAGGTTATTTCGTCAATCAAAACATTTATCCACTTCCCTCATTTCAATCCCAGCTCTTTCAATACCTCAGCCGAATACCAGCTACATGGAAGCCAATAAACCATGCAACAGCGGTTCTTTTATTCGCCAGTATATGCAATTTCTATCTCATAGCCGCCGTTCTCATAGTAGGCGTGGGAAAAATAGTATCTTATTGTTATTTCTGAAATATAAAATTTGAATCATAAAACTTCTTTCCCTCTCAAATCCATTTTTACCAAACCAACTACTAACAATCCAATAAAAATTGCCGTGTCCACAAATAACAGTACAACAACACTTTTTACCACTCCGAAAGTAAAAAGTATGGAGAAGATTTCCACTGACAACACAATAAAACACATATAATTTGTCAAATACTCTGTTATAATTTCTCCATAATAATTGTTCATCTGCAATTTCGCATAGATAAAAGGTTTTAATAAATAACGGATTATGATACATATAACAGGACAAATAAAAATCCAGTTTTTATTAACTAGGGATGTTGCCACTCCTTTACTCCATTGTACTGGAATTTCTGTCGGCAACTTAGAATAAGACAAAGCCCCAATAATCAAGCATAGTGCGGTAATCATAGTCCAGGTAAGCATACTTCCCCATATATACAAAAAGCTGACGGAATCCAGTTTGAAAACAGTTCGATTATCTTTCCAATAGTCATGCAAATCTGTTACATATTGTTCTACCTGTAATTTTTCATAACTAATACTTTCTTCATCCAGCATTTTTTCGCACATGAGTTTCGCCTTATTCAAATCAGTAATCTGATTTTTTAATACTTCCTTTTGCTTCTCAAGCATTTCCTGCAATGTTACTTTTTCGGATATAATACTTCGTATATCTTCAATAGAAATTCCCAATGTACGTAGATATGCAATCTTCTTTATATTTTCCACATCATTTTCAGAATAATCTCTATAACCATTACTTTCATTTCTCGAAGGCTCAATAAGTTTTTCCTTTTCATAAAAACGGATATTAGAACGGGATAAACCTGTTCGCTCTTCTACGTCTTTTATAGTCATATTATGCTCTCCTTTCGAGCAACTCTATTTTACTTAATAATAAGCTATAAACAAGGTTTACAGTCAAGCATTTATCAAAAAACTAAAAAAAACAGCGATTTACATCAAACTTACATCA
>ENA-OPNV01000290-OPNV01000290.1-human-gut-metagenome-genome-assembly--contig:-NODE-290-length-34738-cov-1.981403_pt1 | contig 34738 bp, 31 predicted proteins | sample MGYA00241542_ERZ501781 | MGnify/ENA primary metagenome ERZ501781 (study PRJEB25962, sample SAMEA2042609) | human gut metagenome | biome: human gut; feature: human-associated habitat; material: faeces...
TATGACCCCGAAAATCTGACTAAATACATGGATGCCGCTGTTGGCGTAACCCCCGACAGACCCATTCTGATTGACCGTTTCCTGAATCACGCAATGGAATGTGAAGCAGATGCTATCAGTGACGGCACACATGCCTTCGTTCCTGCCGTTATGGAGCATATCGAGCTTGCAGGCGTACACTCCGGTGACTCCGCATGCATCATTCCTTCCAGACATATTTCTGAAAAGAATGTCAAAACCATCAAGGAATACACCCGAAAAATCGCAGAGGAAATGGGCGTTAAGGGTCTGATGAATATGCAGTATGCCATCGAAAACGATAAGGTATATGTGCTGGAGGCGAACCCCAGAGCATCCCGTACCGTTCCTCTGGTTTCCAAGGTCTGCAACATCCGCATGGTTCCTCTGGCAATCGATATCGTCACAAGCGAGCTGACAGGCAGACCCTCTCCCGTACCCGGTCTGAAGGAAAAGAATATTCCTTACTACGGCGTGAAGGAATCCGTATTCCCCTTCAATATGTTCCAGGAGGTTGACCCTGTTCTGGGACCCGAAATGCGCTCCACAGGCGAGGTGCTTGGGCTTTCCGAATTCTACGGCGAAGCCTTCTTCAAGGCACAGGAGGCAACACAGACAAAGCTGCCCATGAGCGGCACCGTGCTGATTTCCGTCTGCGATAAGGATAAGGCAGAACTGCCGGAGGTGGCAAAGGGCTTTGCAGATGCAGGCTTCCATATCCTCGCAACAAAAGGCACCCAGAAGGTTCTGGCAGATGCAGGCATTGTTTCCGAGTTCGTCTATAAGCTGAGCGAAGGCAGACCCAACATCTCCGACCTGATTACAAACGGCAAAATCGACCTGATTATCAATACCCCCAGAGGTGCAGACGGCACACTGGATGACAGCTACCTGCGTAAAGCAGCCATCCGTAAGAAAATCCCTTACATCACAACCATGGCTGCCGCAAAGGCAACTGCCTCCGGTATCGAATCCATGAATAAGCCCGGCTGCGGCGTTGTCAGATCCCTGCAGGAGCTGCACAGCACCATCACCGATAAAGAATAAGATTAACCTAAAAAGAACCATATTCTCACGAATATGGTTCTTTTTTTATTCTCCGCAGAGCTCCTGCATCACTTTTTCCACTGTTGAAAGTTTCTCGATTTCATAAGCATTTGCGCCGCAGAAAACAAGTCCCTCTCTCCCCTGCACCGCATCAATCAATGCCTGCGAGATGCAGTATTTCGTTTCCGCCTGCTTGCAGTGGTTCATGCACTGATAGCATCTCTGCACAGGAATCCGCCCCTGCTTCTCTACCTTCTCCAAAAAGGAATTCCGAATGGCGCGCGCTGCCAAGCCGACAGGGCTTTCAATCAGCTGCACATCCTCCTTTCGGCTCCGCAAATACGCCTGCTTAAATGCCGGAGCGGCATCACATTCCTCTGTCGCAACGAATTTAGTGCCGACCTGCACACCGCTCGCGCCAAGTGCCATCAGCCGTTCCACGTCCGCATGGCTGCGCACACCGCCGCCGGCAATCACAGGGATTTTCACGTCGTTTTTCTCCTCCAATTCCCGCACATAATCCACTACGTCCACAAGACTGTCCTCTAAGGTGTCAAAAGTGCCGTCCACAAGGTGTCCATAGGGGTATCCAAGGTGTCCACCTGCAAGCGGTCCCTCCACCACCACTGCATCAGGCAGTCTGTCTGCTCTCTGCCACTGCTTTACAATCAGCTTCAGGGCTCTCGCAGAGGAAACAATCGGCAGAATTGCTGCCCTTGTGCCTGCCGCATATTTCGCCAGATTTACAGGCAGACCTGCCCCCGAAACGATAAAATCCGCCCCCGCGGCAATCGCTTCCTTCACATATTCCTCATAATGATTCATCACTGTCATGAAATTAAAACCAATGATACCGCCATTGGCAATCTCCTTGGCTTTTTCCAGTTCGTTCCCGATGGCTCTCAGATTGGCGCGAAAGGGATTTTCCTTGAAATCCGCCTCTTTGTAGCCGGGATGCACGCCGGAAATCGTGCCGATACCGCCGCATTTCGCCACATTTCCCGCCAGAGAGGAAAGGGATACCCCCACCCCCATTCCGCCCTGCACAATCGGACGTTTTGCGGTTAATCCGCCAAATTTCAATGCTTTTACTTCCATCACAGCTCCTCCTCATTTTTCTCTTGCATTTGAACCGTATCTCTCACTATTTTATGTGGTATTAAAAACCATTTTTACGAGTATAGCAAAAAAGATAGTCTCTGTCAATCGAGGGCAAAGGATTTTGTTTTTTTAACAAAACCTACAAACAAAAAAAGAAGGCAAATCCAAAGACTTACCTTCTTCCTTCCTAATTTGTTCTCTATTTCAGCTTAAAGGAGCTTTTCAGCGGAACAATGCGGTTAAATACCAGATGCTCCTCTGTTGTATCCTTTGTATCCACAATATAATAGCCATTTCTCATAAACTGGAATCTATCGCCCTTCTTTGCATCCTTAACGGAAGGCTCGATGAAGCATTCCTTTACCTCCAGAGAATTGGGGTTCATAATCATTTCGCCGTTAGGGTCTTCGGGGTTATCCAGCATCATATAGTCATACAGTCTTGCCGTTGCCTGTACGTTTTCTTTTGCGCTTACCCAATGCAGTGTGCCCTTTACCTTTCTGCCCTCAAAGCCGCTGCCGCTTCTGGTTTCGGGGTCGTAGGTGCAGTGAACCTCTGTCACAATGCCGTTTTCATCCTTTACAAAATCGGTGCAGGTTACGAAATATGCCCCCTTCAAGCGCACTTCCTTCCCCGGAGCCAGACGGAAGAACTTCTTCACGGGTTCTTCCATGAAGTCCTCTCTTTCGATATAAAGCTCTCTGGTGAAGGGTGCCAGACGTTTGCCCAATTCTGGTGTTTCGGGGTTGTTTTCCAGCTCCATCATTTCCACCTGATCCTCAGGATAATTAGTGATAACCAGCTTCAAGGGATCAAGCACAGCCATAACCACCTTCGCCTTTGCCTTCAAATCATCACGAATACAGTAATCCAGCAAGCCGCTGTCTACCATGCTGTTTGCCTTAGAAACACCAATGCGTTCACAGAAATCACGAATGGATGCAGGGGTATAGCCACGGCGGCGCAGACCGCTGATGGTCGGCATACGGGGGTCATCCCAGCCGTCAACCAGACCGTTTTCTACCAAAGCACGCAGCTTTCTTTTGCTCATCACAGTATTTGTCATCCCCAGACGGGCAAATTCAATCTGTCTGGGCGGATTTTCGGTATAGCCTGCCTCTCTGACTACCCAATCATACAGAGGTCTGTGATCCTCAAATTCCATCGTACAGATAGAATGGGTGATGCCCTCAATCGCATCCTCCAGGGGATGTGCAAAGTCATACATCGGGTAGATGCACCATTTATCTCCTGTGGTATGGTGGGTAGAATGGGAGATACGGTAAAGCACAGGGTCTCTCATGTTGATATTGGGAGAAGCCATATCAATCTTCGCACGCAGTGTTTTAGAGCCGTCGGGGAATTCGCCTGCCTTCATTCTTTCAAACAAATCCAGATTTTCCTCCACGCTTCTGTTGCGATAAGGGCTTTCCTTACCGGGTGTGGAAAGGGTGCCGCGGTATTCTCTCATTTCCTCTGCGCTAAGCTCATCCACGAAAGCCTTGCCTTCCTTAATCAGCTTCAGCGCAACCTCATAATATTTATCAAAATAGCTGGACGCATAAAAAAGTCTGTCCTCCCAATCGAAGCCAAGCCATTTTACGTCCTCCTGAATGGATTCTACATACTCCACATCCTCTTTTGTGGGGTTGGTATCATCAAAACGCAGGTTGCATTTGCCGCCGTACAGATTTGCCAAGCCAAAGTTCAGGCAGATGGATTTTGCATGACCGATATGCAGGTAGCCATTTGGTTCGGGCGGAAATCTGGTGTGGATTTTATTCAGTTCTCCCTTTAAGTCCTCCTGGATATAACTGTGGATAAAATTACCCGTTGCACCCAGACCGCTGTTGTTTTCTGTGTTTTTTTCTTCAGCCATTGGTCGCCCTCCTGTATTTTCATTCTTTTCAGATTTTTTCATAAATGCAGTATGATATTTTATTATAATACATTGAGACTTTGATGGCAAGAAATGCGTAAACTTTTTTTGCGTATATATATAGATTATCTATATATCATTTGCCATTCATTTTTCTGATTAGACATAGATAGACCATCGATATATAATGCAGATATATAGATACTCGATATATAAGGAGGTGCATCGCATGGCACTGGATAAAACCCTGCTGGCAGGCAGCTCTGCCACCCTTGTGCTCAAGCTTCTGGACGGACGGGATATGTACGGCTATCAGATTATTGAGGAGCTGGCATGCCGTTCCAACAACGTCTTTCAGATGAAGGCAGGCACGCTTTATCCCCTTTTGCACGGCTTGGAAAAGAAGGGACTTCTGGAATCCTATGAGGAACACGCGGATTCCGCACGCGTTCGCAAATATTACCGCCTAACGCAGAAGGGAAAAAAATTTTTACAGGAAAAAACAGACGAATGGAAGGAATATTCCTCCGCCGTCAGCAAAATTCTGGAAGGAGGTCTTTGCTGTGAATGTTTCTGATGCGTTTCATCGTTATGCCGAAAAGGTCTGTGAGCAGATTCGCTGGAAAAAGGCGCATCCTGCCGTTGCACAGGAAATTGAGGATCATCTGACAGACCAGAAAAACGCCTACCTTGCCGCAGGAGATTCCGAAAGCATTGCCGAAGAAAAGGCACTGCTGCAGATGGGTGACCCTGTATCCGTCGGTGCGGCGTTAGACCAGACACATAAGCCTGCGCCCCAATGGGGGATAATCGGGCTGGTACTGCTGCTGTTTGTGCTGGGAGGCATCATTCAGGTGCTGCTGCTGAAAACGATACCCGTAGGAAATGATGCGTTAGCGACGCACTCCGCACAGGTGCTTTTCGTCTTTCTGCCACTTAGCTTAGCGGCGTTTGTCGGGATGTATTTTCTGGATTTTTCCTTTTTCGGAAAGCACCCCTATGTTCTGCCGCTTTGCCTGCTGCTTTTTGACGTGATAGCGCGGATGTTTGGGCTGGACTACGGCGGACAAAAATGGCTGTCTATCGGACTACTTGGGCTCAACATCAGTCCTTCTGCCATATCTATGCTGTTTCCCCTTGCCTTCTGCGGTCTGTTTTATCGGCTCAGAAGTCAGGGCAGAAGGGGCTATCTTATCAGCGGCGTTCTGGCGGTGGTTTTCTGCCTGTTTCTGTCATACTGTCACACCTTCAGCGGCGTTGTGACATTTGTGTTCTCCGCAGGGATTCTCATGCTCATTGCATCGAAAAAGAAATGGTTTGACAAACAACGCAACATGTTTCTGCTGCTTTTTCTGTTAGCGGTGGTCTGCCTGATTGTCCTGCTGATGTTTTATGCACCGTTTCGGTATCGGTATGGCTGGGAACGCCTGTATACGATTTTCGTCCCTTCCGGTGACCCTATGGGCAGCGGCTACCTTTCGACACAGTTGAAAACCATCCTTTCCCACTGCGTTCTTCTGGGCGAAGGTGCAGCCCTTTCGGAAACACAAGCCTATCTGCTGACAGATGCCTCTATGCTTCGCTCCGATTATCTTCTGGCCTATCTGACCTATCATTATGGCTGGGTTGCCTCGGGCATTGTGGTTCTGCTGTTGGCAGTCTTTCTCGGGCTTGGCTTCCGCAAAGCGCTGAAACAGAAAAGCATTTTCGGGCAGATGGTTTCTCTGACGATTCTCTGCACCTTCACAGCGGAAATCCTGCTTTATATTCCGGCAAATCTGGGTATATGGCTCATCGCACCGATTGCCCTGCCCTTCCTTTCCTATGGGGCAACGGCTTTGCTCATCAATATGGCATTGGCAGGCGTGCTGCTCTCCGTGTTCCGCACCGGTGAGGTTTATCGGGACACTGCTCCGCATCCGATTTTTTCGGATTCCAAGTTTATTCAATGGGCTGACGGAAAGCTGACCATCTCTTTTAAATGAGAAACAAATTGAAAAATCCTCCCAAAGCATGTAAAATAGAAGGACAGAATTGTTTTGGGAGGATTTTTTATGCTTGCTTTTACCGTCAATGATACAAAATCATTTATGAATCTGCTTTTGAAGGGGGATACCTTTGATGCGTTTTTGTTCCGTCAGGGGGAGCTGACCACCTTCGCTTCTTTTCTCATTGAAGGTAAGCGCAATATGGATTTTTATACCGCCGAGGAGCAGGAGGCAGGGCTTTCCCGTTATGTGCATTGGGAGGAAATGCGTCCCTTTGTATTTCAGGCAATCAAGGGGAATAAGCTGCCGAAAAGCATCAAGCTTGTGTTCTCCCTTGCGGAGGAGAAGCTTTCCAATCTCCCCAATACCAAGGCGGCATTTCTGAATATTCTCTTTAAGGAGCATACCATCCTCTGCACCACCGCCATTTCGCAGGAAGCCTTTTCTCTGGATAAATCCTCAATTTCTGCAATCGCCTTTTGAATATCTGTGTCCAAGCGACTCTTTTCGCCAATGACGTGCATCCGAATGTTATCCTTCACGAATTTCTTGAAATAATTTTTCAGATAAAACCGCAGAAGATCCATAATCGCCCCCACCTCTTCGGCGGAGCGTTTCCAGTTTTCCGTTGAAAAAGCATACACCGTCAGATGTTCCAAGCCAAGCTCCTTTGCGGCATAAATGATTCTTTCCAGCGCTTCCGCGCCTGCCTTATGCCCTGCTTTTCTGGGCAGACCGCGCTTTGTTGCCCATCTGCCGTTGCCATCCATGATAATCGCAACGTGCTTTGGCATCTTTTCGGGGTTCAGCTGAAAGGATTCGTTTTCATAAAGCATAAATTGCCTCCCTGTAACAAAACCCCTCTCCGAAGAAGAGGGGCTTGGATATTTTGATGAATTAAACGGTAAGGATATCCTTACTCTTCGCGTCACATTTCTTTTCGATTTCAGCAACGTATTTATCTGTCAGCTTCTGTGTTTCATCTTCTAGATCCTGCAATTGATCCTCTGTGATTTCCTTCGCTTTTTCAGATTTTTTGAAAACATCCATAGCATCTCTTCTGATGTTTCTGATTGCGACCTTAGACGCTTCTGCTTTTTTCTTAACTTCCTTTGTCAGTTCCTTACGTCTTTCCTCTGTCAGTTCAGGGAAAACCAGACGAATCACCTTGCCGTCGTTATTGGGGTTGATGCCCAACTCGGACATATTGATTGCCTTTTCGATTGCCTTCAGCAGGGACGCATCCCAAGGCTGAATCTGCAGCAGACGAGGCTCGGGAACCGTAATATTCCCAACCTGATTCAAGGGTGTGGGTGTGCCGTAATATTCCACCATAATCTTATCCAGAACATGGGGGTTTGCACGACCTGCGCGGATGGTGCCGTAATCACTGTCCAACGCGGTCAATGTCTTTTTCATTTTTTCTTCAAAAGGTTTTGTCAGATGCCATACTCGTTTCCTCCTATGTGAACAAAATCTTACACAGTTACAATCGTACCGATTTTTTCGCCGCCGACTGCGCGCATAATGCTGTTTTCCTCATTCAAACCGAAGATGATAACAGGAATCTTGCGCTCAAAGCAGAGATTTGCGGCCGCCATATCGATAACCTTCAAATTGTTTTTCACAATATCCTCTGCACGGATGCAGTCGATTTTCTTTGCGTTGGGGTTGGTTGCAGGGTCGTCATCATAAACACCGTCAATGCTCTTGGCAAAGAACAGACCATCCACATCCAACTCTGCACCTCTCAGGGCAGTAATCGTATCCGTAGAGAAGAAGGGGTGTCCCATACCGGCTGCAAAAATTACCACTTCGCCCTTTTCCAGATGTGCAAGAGCGCTTTCCTTGGAAAATTGCTCTGTCATTGTGCCGATGACGATGGGTGTCTGTACGAATGCCTTGATGCCGTTCTGACGGAACGCATCTGCAACATAAATCGCATTCATAACTGTTGCGAGCATGCCAATCTGGTCTGCCTTCGTGCGATCCATCTTGGAATCTGCACTTCTGCCTCTCCAAAAATTGCCGCCGCCGATAACCAGAGAAACCTGTGTCCCCTTTGCCATCACAGCCTTAATCTGTGCAATCAGCCCCCAGATGATGCTGTCGTCAAAGATAACCCCCTTTTTCTCGCCTGCCAGCGCCTCGCCGCTCAGTTTCAGCACAATTCTTTTATACATTTTTACAGCCTCCTTACTACTCTAATGTATCACAAATTACAGAAAATTTCCAGATATTTTCTCTGCGGCTATGCAGAATATAAAAAAATTTAAGAAATTGTAAAAATATCCGAAAAGATTCCTTTAAAAAAGGAAACGCCGGAGCAATCAATGCAGTAGCGTTTCCTTTTCATTTTTAAAAATAATCCGTTAACGAATTAGTTCATTGCCTTTGCAACTTCTTCTGCGAAGTTTTCATCCTTCTTTTCCATACCTTCGCCTGTTTCAAAACGAACATATCTTGTGATTTCGATGGGTGCGCCAACAACCTTTGCAACGGAGTCGATGTACTGTTTTACAGTCATATCTGTATCCTTAACATAGGGCTGCTCTACCAGGCAGAATTCCTTCAGTTCTTTTTTCAGTCTGCCTGCAATCATCTTTTCGATGATGTTGTCGGGCTTCTTTGCATTCTTAGGATCGTTCTTTGCCTGTACTGTCAGGATTTCTGTTTCCTTTGCAATGAAGTCAGCGGGAACATCGTTTTCTGTGATGAATTTAGGGTTCAGAGCAGCAATCTGCATTGCAATGTTCTTGCCCAGTTCAACCAGCTCTTCTGCTTCGTTTTCGCAAGCCAGTTCAATCAGAACGCCGATTCTGCCGCCGCCGTGGATATAGGAAACCAGCTTACCTGCCTGTGTCTTTTCATATTTTTCAAAACGTCTGATGTTCAGGTTTTCACCGATGACAGCTACCTGCTGAGACAGTGCTTCCTTTACTGTGAACTGAGGGTCAAGTGCCCATTTTTCTTCAAAGAAAGCGTCCATATCTGCTGCTGTTGTTTCGGAAGCCTGTTTTGCAACTGCTGCAACATAGTCTCTGAATACCTGGTTCTTTGCAACGAAGTCTGTTTCGGAGTTTACTTCTACGATTGCACCAATCTTGTTGTCATCGCTCAGGTATACTGCAACCATACCTTCGGATGCGATACGGCCTGCCTTCTTTGCGGATGCAGCCAGACCTTTTTCTCTCAGCAGCTCAACAGCCTTTTCCATGCTGCCGTCAGCCTCTGTCAGAGCCTTTTTGCAATCCATCATGCCTGCGCCTGTCATTTCTCTCAGTTCTTTTACCATACCTGCTGTAATAGCCATGTTTGATTCCCTCCTAAATAATCTTATGTGCGTATCTTTTTCCGTCTTCTGCGAAAAAAAGCTGTTCCGTCTGATATAAAAAGAGCCTCAGCCCGTTTTAGGCTGAAGCTCGGGCAAATGCCTTTTTCTGAATTATTCAGCTTCTACTGTTTCTGTTTCAGCTGCTTCCTGTTCACCCTGCTTGGATTCCAGAACTGCATCAGCAACCTTGGAAGCAATCAGCTTTACTGCGCGGATTGCGTCATCGTTACCGGGAATTACGTAATCGATTTCATCGGGATCGCAGTTTGTATCAACGATAGCAACTGTGGGGATGCCCAGTGTGTGTGCTTCCTGCACAGCGATTCTTTCTTTTCTTGTGTCAACGATGAACATCATATCGGGAACCTTTTTCATTTCCTTGATACCGCCAACGTTTTTCTGCAGTTTTTCCATTTCGTGCATCAGCTTTGCAACTTCTTTTTTGGGCAGTACATCAAATGTACCGTCTTCCTGCATTTTTTCCAGATCTTTCAGTCTTGCGATTCTTGTTTTGATTGTTGTGAAGTTTGTCAGCATACCGCCCAACCATCTCTGGTTTACATAGTACATGCCACATCTTTCAGCTTCTTCACGAATGCATTCCTGTGCCTGCTTCTTTGTACCTACGAACAGGATTTCGCCGCCGTCTGCGATGCATTCACAGATTGCTGCATAAGCCTCGTCAACCTTTTTTACTGTTTTCTGCAGGTCGATGATGTAGATACCATTTCTTTCTGCGAAGATGTATTCTGCCATTTTAGGGTTCCATCTTCTTGTCTGATGTCCGAAATGAACACCTGCTTCAAGTAACTGTTTCATAGAAATTACGCTCATTGTATGAACCTCCTATTGGTTAATCCTCCGCATCCGTTTGTCGGGAAAACTGACCCTGTCAGCACCAATCCGCTTTTTTTCGGATACGTGTGTACTAAAAGTTACCTATGGGATTATAGCATATCCAAAACCAAAAAACAACCGTTTTTCTCAATTTTTTTAAAAAAGAGAAAAGCAGCTGTCTTTTGCATGATTTTTGTGTTGTATTTCGATTATTCTTCGTTCTCTTCCTCTGCGGGCTTTTCCTTCATATAGCCGCACTTTTCATTGGAGCAGACGATTTTCGGATTCTTTCTGCCCTTTTCCTCCAGAAACGCACCGCATTCGGGGCATTTTTCGCCCGTCGGCTTATTCCAGCTCATAAAATCACAGCCGTCGCCGTTGTGCTCGCAGCCGTAATAAATACGTCCCCTCTTGGTCTTTTTAATCAGAACCTTGCCGCCGCATTCGGGGCAGTTCACGCCTGCTTCTTCAAAATAGGGCTTTGCATTCTGACATTCGGGGAACCCCGGGCAGGCTAAGAATTTACCGTAGCGACCGTATTTGATAACCATATTTCTGCCGCATTTCTCGCAGACAATATCGGTTTCCTCGTCCTTGATTTCGATTTTCTCCAGCTTCTCCGCCGCATTCTCCACGCTTTTTTTGAAATCGGGATAAAAATCACGGATAATCTGCTTCCATTCCTCCTTGCCCATTTCCACGTCATCCAAACGCTTTTCCATGTTCGCCGTGAAATCAATATCCACGATGTCGGGGAAATAGGTTTTCATGATTTCATCAACCATTTCGCCCAGCTCGGTCGGGAAAAGATTTTTCGCTTCCTTCGTCACATAATGTCGTGCCTGAATCGTGGTCAGTGTAGGTGCATAGGTAGAAGGTCTGCCAACACCGATTTCCTCCAGTGTTTTAATCAGGGAAGCATCGGTATATCTTGCGGGGGGCTGTGTGAAATGCTGTTCGGGCAGAAGCTGCTCCGCCTGCAGAATATCCCCCTGTGTCAGCTTGGGAATGACTTTTTCATCCTCCTCCTCGCCCTTGCTATAGGCTTCCAGAAAGCCGGAAAAGCGCAGTCTGGAGCCGGATGCACGGAAGGTATAGTCCCCTGCCGAAAGCTTTACAGAAAGCGTATCATATACCGCAGGGCTCATCTGGCTTGCCACAAAGCGCTCCCAGATAAGCTTATAGAGGCGATACTGGTCTTTGGAAAGGGAATCTTTGATGCTTTCGGGTGTTCTGCTCACGTTTGTCGGACGAATCGCCTCGTGCGCATCCTGTGTTTTCCCCTTGGATTTATAAACGATTCTTTCAGGGTTTACAAAGGCATCCCCATAGGTTTCTTTGATAAATGCAACGGCTGCTTCGTATGCTTCATCGGAAATGCGGAAGGAGTCCGTACGGATATAAGAAACCAGACCGACCGTTCCCTCGCCCTTGACATTCACGCCTTCATACAGCTGCTGCGCAATCATCATGGTTTTCTGTGTTGCCATGTTCAGGTGCTTGCTCGCCTCCTGCTGCATGGTACTTGTGGTAAAGGGGGCAACGGGCTTTTTCTGTCTGCTGCCTGTTTTTACGTCCGTAACGGCAAAATCCTTACCCTTCAAGCCGTCCAGAACTTCGTTTGTTTCCGCTTCGTTGGCAAGCTCTGTTTTTGTTTCACCCTTGCCGTAAAATTTCGCTTCAAAGCCCTTGCCATCCGCATCCTTCAGCTTTGCGCCCAGCGTCCAGTATTCTTCGGGGATAAATTCGCGGATTTCCCCCTCTCTGTCGCAAATCAGGCGCAGCGCAACAGACTGCACACGACCGCCGCTCAGACCCTTCTTCACTTTTTTCCAAAGCAGGTCACTGATAGTATAGCCCACCACGCGGTCGAGTATACGGCGCGCCTGCTGTGCATCCACTAAATCCATGTCAATATCTCTTGCTTCGGTAATGGATTTTTTTACTGCCGTTTTCGTGATTTCGTTAAACGTAATACGGCTGATGGGTTTTTCCTCACCCAGATTGAGCGCGTGAAGCAGATGCCAGCTGATGGCTTCCCCCTCACGGTCCGGGTCAGTTGCGAGGTATACCTTATCAGCAGCCTTTGCATCCTTGCGCAGCTTGCCTAAAAGCTCCCCCTTCCCACGGATGGTAATATATTTCGGTTCAAAGTCATGCTCAAAATCAATACCCATCTGGCTTTTCGGCATGTCACGCACATGTCCCATGGATGCTTCGATTTTGTAATTGTTCCCCAAAAATTTGCCGATGGTTGCTGCCTTTGCAGGAGACTCTACGATAACCAGATATTTCTTTCCTGTTTTCGCAGCCTTTTTCACCGTTGCTTTCTTTTTTGTTGTTTTCTTTGCTTCTTTTTCTGCCGTGGCTGTTTTTGCCATTCGTTTCTCACCTCAGTTTTCAATGTGCTCTGATATAGCCTGCCTGCGGTATTTTTTCAATATAGCCGGAAAGCTCTAACAGAGACAGAATATACTGCACCTCCTGCACCTTTCTGCCAAGCCTTCTGCAAAGCGCTTCAGCAGAAATCGGGGTACTGTCCTCAATCAGATCGAAGATTTCCTTTTCCTCAGGCGAAATATTTTCCGCCGTTTTAATCTGAAATTTTACCTTTTCTGTTTCTTTATATGCAATGCCCAATGCCGACAGGATATCGCTGCCCTCCGTAATGATGGGACAGCCCTGCTTAATGAGGGCGTTCGTGCCGTAGCTTAATGCACTGGTGACATTTCCCGGGACGGCATAAACCTCCCTGCCGTAATCCAGTGCCAGATCTGCCGTGATAATCGTGCCGCTTCTCTTTCCCGCTTCGACCACCACAACCATTTTGCTCAGTCCCGCAATGATGCGGTTTCTGTTCGGGAAATTCTTAGCAACCGCAGGCATTCCGGGCGGATATTCGGAAATGACGCAGCCGTTTTCGATGATGCGCTCCATCAGCTCCTTATTTTCCGCAGGATAGCAAATATCCACACCGCAGCCGAGCACAGCAATCGTTTTTCCGCCACCATCCAGAATCCCTCTGTGTCCCTCGCTGTCAATGCCACGCGCCATGCCGCTGACCACAATCACATTGGTCTTACCCAAGTCCTTCGCAATGTCATAGGCAACCGTTGCGCCGTAACGGGAGCATTTTCTTGCACCGATGATAGCAACCGTATCAATTTCATCATCGGGAATCTCTCCACGGACATAAATCCCAAGCGGCGGATTCTGAATTTCCCTCAGCAGTCGGGGATACCTTGGATGCCAGTAGGAATAAAAGTCAATTTCCTTTTCCTCTAATTCAATAATCCAATCGTTCAGTTGGTCTTCCTCTCTGGAAAGGAGCAGACCCTCCGTCAGCTTCTCTCCCAGAATTGCAGACCGCCGAATTGCAGAGGGTTCCGCACGCCAAACGGCTTCTGCGCTGCCGAAATGCTCCAGAAGACGATGCGCACGTTTCAAGCCGATGCCATCAATCCGCGTCAGCCACATCAGATAATATTCTTCCATACGAACACTCCTTCCCCTCTGTGAGTTACGACCTATACTATAAATGCTTTCTTTTCAAAATTCAATACCAAATTTTTTAAAACTTTAAAAATTCAGCAATTATGATGTATATAACAGATGGATTTTTGTGTTCTGATTGAAATTTTTGTGAAAAATTGTTATGATGTAAAAAAATTGTTCAAAAACAAAAAGAAAAGAGGCTTCAAAATGCTTTCCATTATAAAATCAGCTGCACTCCTTGGCATCGACAGCTATCCTGTCGAGGTTGAGGTAGACCTGAGCAACGGTCTGCCCGCCTTTGATATTGTCGGTCTGCCCGATTCCGCAGTGAAGGAATCACGTGAGCGTGTACGTACCGCTATCCGCAACGCAGGCTTTTCCTTTCCCGTTAAGCGAATTACTGTCAATCTTGCTCCTGCCGATACAAAAAAGGAAGGGGCAGCCTTTGATTTACCCATCGCACTGGGAATTCTTTCTGCCTGCAATCTTTTTTCCGCAGAAAAAACAGAGGATGCCCTCATTACAGGGGAGCTTTCTCTGGATGGGTCTGTGCGCCCTGTCAACGGCGTTCTGCCCATGCTGTATGATGCTCTGCGCCGTGGCATTTCCGTTTCCTTCGTTCCCTTTGAAAATGCAGAAGAAGCGGCTCTGGTAGAAGGAATGACAGTCTATCCCGTTCATTCCGTGAAGGAGATTGTCGCACACCTTTCTGGCGGCACGCAGATTGCACCCTATCATAAGGAAGGTAATGCTTTTTCCCTTACCCAAACGGATACACCTGATTTGGATTTTTCTCATGTAAAGGGGCAGGAAAACGCCAAACGCGCCATGGAAATCGCTGCGGCAGGCGGACATAACATCCTTCTCATCGGACCGCCGGGCTCAGGGAAAACCATGCTCGCCAAGCGTCTGCCTACTATTCTGCCCGATTTAAGCTTCGAGGAAAGCATTGAAATCACAAAGATTTACAGCGTAGCAGGACTTCTGAAGGAGAAAAATTCTTTGGTCAGAACAAGGCCCTTCCGCTCTCCCCATCATACCATTTCCGCCTCTGCATTGACTGGCGGCGGCAGAATTCCGCGTCCGGGCGAAATTTCTCTGGCGCATCACGGGGTACTGTTTTTAGATGAGCTGCCTGAATTTCAGCGCAATGCGCTTGAGGTTATGCGCCAGCCTCTGGAGGACGGCAAGGTCACGATTGCGCGCGTCAACGGCACACTGACCTTCCCATCCGATTTTATGCTTGCGGCAGCGATGAACCCTTGCCCCTGTGGCTATCTGGGCAACAGCGAGAAATGCCATTGCTCTGCGAATGAAATCATGAAATACCACAGAAAAATCAGCGGTCCTCTTTTGGATCGTATTGATTTAATGGTAGAAATGCCACCCGTTGCGTATGAGGAGCTAGACAGCACTATCCCTGCGGAATCCTCCGCCACCATTAAGGAGCGTGTTGTCTGCGCACATAAAATTCAGCTGGAGCGCTTCCGGAACGAAGGCATTTTCTTTAATGCGCAGATGAACGCGGCACAGATTGAAAAATACTGCGCTTTGCGCGAAGAGGATAAGGAACTGCTGCGTACCGCCTTCGCAAGAATGGAATTAAGCGCACGCGCCTACCATAAAATCCTTAAGCTGGCGCGCACTGCCGCTGACCTTTCGGGTGATGCGCAGATTACACGAAAGCATCTGCTTGAGGTGCTGCAGTATCGCTCTCTGGACAGAAAATATTTATTATAAAATTATAAAATCCTGATTTCGACTTAAATGAGTGAGGTAATTTACAAATGATGATTTATTCTAAACGACAAATGTCTGATACTTTTCTGATTGCTGTCCTGCTTGCTGTGGTTGGCGGTTCTCTGGATGCCTATAGCTATGTAGCAAGAGGACATGTTTTCGCCAACGCGCAGACGGGGAATATCGTCCTGTTCGGTCTGCATTTGGCAGATGGCGAATGGATGCAGGCAGGAACGTATATTATCCCTGTGCTTGCCTTTGTGCTGGGTATCTTCATTGATGAATGGATAAAAAAATTCATCTCCCCCCTGCCGAAGGTACACTGGCGGCAGATTGTATTGCTCTTTGAAATTGCGATGCTTTCAATCGTAGCGTGGCTCCCCTTTGGCGAAAGGCATGATATAGTTGCAAATGTGTTGGTTTCCTTTGTCTGCTCCATGCAGGTGCAAAGCTTTCGTAAGGTGCATGGCTTGCCCTACGCCTCCACAATGTGTACGGGCAATCTCCGCAGCGGTACAGAGCTATTGTTTCGTTTCGTGCAGAGCGGCGATAAGGAGCTGCGCTATAAAAGCCTGCATTATTACGGCGTGATTTTCTTCTTCATCCTCGGCGCAGGCTGTGGTGCGCTTGTCACACAGCATTTCGGCAGCACCACTATCGTCTATTGCAATATTCTCCTGCTTCTGACCTGTGCACTGCTTTCCATTGAGCATGTAGAGGAATAAGAAATCAGATAAACCGGATAAACTAAAAAGACCTTACCCATTCGTGAAAATGAGCAAGGTCTTTTTATTATGTATTTTGATTATTTATTATGCTTTTCAATCGCTTCTGTCATGCGTTCCAGTCCTGTTTTAATGATGCTGCGTGGCATTGCAAGGTTCAGACGAACATATCCTTCCGCATTGCCGACGAACAAATCATTGCCGCCTTCCAGCAAAACGCCTGCGTTATTTGCAAAGAATCCGGGCAGATCCGCAACATCCGGCAGGCAGCCCTTCAGATTCACCCAGGCAAGATAGGTTGCTTCGGGAACAGAGAACACCGCCGCAGGCAGATGCTCCGCCAGATATTCCTTTACAAACATAAAGTTTTCATCCAGATACGTCTTAAATTCCGCAAGCCATTCATCGCATTTCTCATACGCCGCCTGATGTGCAGCAACGGAAAGCGGATTAACAAAGCCTACGATTTTATCCCGTTTGCAGAAAATCTTCCGCAGCTGTGTATCTCGAATGATGATATCAGAGAACATCAGCCCTGCCATATTGAAGGTCTTGCTGGCAGACATGCAAGTAATCAGCTTGCCGTAATCGGGCATAACCTTCCCCATAGGAATATGCTTTCTGCCGTTTCTGATGATATCGCAGTGGATTTCATCAGAAATAAGCCAGAGATTATGCTTCTCCACGATTTCCGCTACCCGCTTCAATTCTTCCTCTGTCCACATTCTGCCGGAGGGGTTATGGGGGTTGCACCAGAGCACCAGCTTCACCAGAGGGTCTGCCGCTTTTTTGGCAAAATCATCAAAATCAATTGTAAAGTAGCCGTTTTTATCAATCTTCAAATCGGAGCAGACATATTCCACACAGTTATATTCTGCGGCATGCTGAAAATAGCCATACGCAGGTGCAACCATTAGAACCTTTTCATTCTTTGTCAGCAAAGATTCCAGAAGCTGATACAGCGCAGGAATAATCCCTGGAGAAAAGGTCAGTTCTTCCTTCGGGAAGTCCCAATCGTACATTTTTCTGCACCATGCTGAAAATGCCTGATAGTAATCATCACTGTAAACACAGCTATAGCCGAAAATACGTTTCTCTACCCTTTTCTTAATGGCTTCACAGATTTCGGGAGGTGTCGCAAATTCCATATCCGCAACCCACATTCTGACAAATTCATCATCCGCATAGGGAAATTTCATTTCAGGGCCTGCATGGAAAATATAGCCACGAAAGCCGTCCGTATTGAGCGCATTCGTATTTCTTCTGTCGATAATTTCATCAAAATTGTACTTCATGTAACCACTCCTTTGTATCTGTTTTCCTCTGTCGCCGTCAGCATTTTTGCCTGTTCAAAGTATAAAGGAAAATTTTCCGCAAAGCAATCAATTCTTAGCATTTTTATAGATTTTCTATGAACCGCTTATTTCCCAAGTATGTCTTTAATTTCTTCTAGCGTTTCCGCAAAAAAGATGCCCTTCTGCCGTTCCGCAGAGGAAAGCCCCTTTTCAATCATAAGAGAGAGCAGATGCTTCAGATCATCGTAGTATCCATTCAGATTATACAGAATACAGGGTGCATTCAACTGATTCAGGGCAACCTTGCTTATAATTTCAGAAATTTCCTCCAGCGTGCCTGTGCCGCCCGGAAATGCAATAAACGCATCCCCAAGGGCAATCATTTTCGCCTTCCGTTCGGACATATCCTTTGTAACAATCAATTCTGTCAGCCCATTGTACTGGAAGCCTGCATCCATGAAAAACTGCGGTTCTACGCCTGTTACTCTGCCGCCGGCTTCAAGGACAGCCTTTGCAAGCTCACCCATCAGCCCTGTTTTCGAGCCGCCATATACCAGTGCATTGCCGCTTTCACCAACCCAATGCCCCAATGCCTGCACTGCCTCACGCAGACGGTTGTCATTGCCTTCATTTGCTCCAAGGTATACAGTAATATTCATTCTTATTCTCCTTCTTCCTCAAAAAAAGTAACACAAAAAAGAACCAACCGATTCTTCGGTCAGTCCTTTTGATTTTTCATTAAAAAATTCGTCTTGCTGTTACATATGTATTTGCGCTGTAGCCGCTGTTCAGATTTGTTACGGTAACACCGTTGCCCTTTCCATCCGTTGAATGAACGTATGTACCGTCACCGCAATAAATGCCGACATGGCTGATACTGCTGTTTCCACCTGTATTAAAAAATACCAAATCGCCTGCCTGCAGATTCGCCTTGGAAACCTCTACGCCGTTGCTCGTCATAGATGCAGAAGAACGACTCAATGTGATGCCGAAATTTTTATAAACAGCGTATACAAAGCCGGAGCAATCTACGCCTGTGTTCAGATTCGTGCCGCCCCATACATAAGGCGTACCGATGAACTGCTTGCCGTATGCAACCACCGCAGCACCCTTTGCAGATGCTGTATTGCTTGTAGTGTTATCAGGCTTTTCGCCTGTTTTCACAGTCAGGTAATCTGCGGAAACATATCCCTTCTGCCCTGCATCTGTCACAATGCTGACCCAATCCTGTCCAGCACGTTCCACATCAACAATCGTACCGGAAGGAAGAACCGTCAGCACCTCTGCACTTGTGGATGCTTCCTTGCGCAGCTTCAAGCCAGAGCCTGCTGTTACCACGCCGTAGGTATCCTCTGCTTTTGTTGTTGCGCTTACAGGTGCAGCTGTGGTTTCGCTGCTTACCTTGGAAACATACTGCAACAGATTGCCGGAAACATAATCCTTGCTGACATAAGCAGAACCGCCGTTATAGGAAACACGATACCAATCGTCATTCTGTCCTGTTACGGTGACTGCTTCCCCGCTGCTGAATTTTTTCAGAGAATTGGAGGCTGTAGTTGCCTTTTCTCTCAAGTTAACACCGGAGCCGGTAATGCTGCCATCTGCCTTTGTTACGGAGAAATAATCTGCGAATACATAACCGGTTGCACCGTTATAGGAAATCTTGAACCAGTTATCAACCTTATCCAGAACGGTATATTCCGTACCCTTGTTAATTTTACCTAACACATTTGCACCTGTACTTGCCCCTGCGCGGACATTTACATTTGTACCGGAAGCCTGTCCCACGTTTGCCGCGAACGCAGTTACAGTACTCAGCACAACAAGTGCAGCTGTGACACAAAGCTGTTTCATTACTTTATTTAAACCCATTGGAATCTCCTCCAAACCATTTTCCGTCATAATTGTTACAAATCTATTACATTCAGTATAAAAAAAAGTAATAAATCTGTCAATAGTTTTCTGTCGACAGAACCTGTATTTTCTGATTTTTCCGGAAGAAAAGGCTACAGAAAATACTCATTTTCCGTAACCTTTCGGTATTTCCTCTTTCTTAGGATTTCTTTAAGATTTCTTCTTTGAATTTCCCGTTTTCATAGAAAAGCTCACCATCGGCATAGATTTTACCTTCCCTTGTCATGTCATTGATCATGTCCCAATGGATAGCAGATTCGTTTTTGCCGCCTGCCTCCCGGAAGGCTTCGCCAATCGCCATGTGCATAGAACCGCCAATTTTTTCATCAAACAGGATATTTTTCGTGTGCCGCTGGATTCCGTAATTCGTGCCAATGGCAACCTCGCCGAAATAGCGAGAGCCTGCATCGGTGTCCACATAGGACAGCAGGGTGTCCAACATTTCTTCATTTTTGCAGGAAACATCCACAATGCGTCCCTTTTCTACCGTCAGGCGCGCCTCGTAAAATTCATTCCCATTCATGATGGCGGGATAGGAAAAGGTGATATAGCCGTTAATCCCATCCTCCACAGGAGAGGTAAAAATTTCGCCGTCAGGGAAATTGGCATCCCCGCAGCAGTTAATCCATTTTCTGCCTGCCACGTTCACGAAAATATCCGTATCCTTAGAAAGAATATGCAGTTCCTTCTTTCCATCCAGATAGCTTGCCCATTTTTCCTGCCATGCCGCCATTTCCTGCCATTTTGCAACAGGATCTTCCTCGTAAAGATAGCCTGCGGTGTAAACGAAATCCTCATATTCCTCCAGACTCATGCCGGCATTCTGGGCATCCCCGTTTGTCGGGAACTGTGTGCCGCACCAGCGCAGCTCACCCGTTCCCATGCGTTCGGAATAAATCTTGCGATTGTCTTTATTCGCCAGACGCTTCTGTTTCAGTCGCTCCGCTTCGATGGACTGCATGGTCTTTGTGTTTTCGCTACCCCATGCGCTGATCCAGACATCGCTTTTTGCGCAGGCACCAAAACGAATATTTTCTCTGGCATATTGCTCCTCTGTCCCATTTTTCAGAAGCTCCGCATCCACATCGGGAACGTCAATATAATATTCCACCAGCGCGCCTGCCTTCACTGCCGCCCTTGCGACTGCCTTGATAAACGGCAATGCCGCATCCTCTGCGGAAATAGCAACGCGGTCGCCTTTTTTCACCTTTGTTGAATAATTTACCAGCACATCTGCCAGCTTTTCTAATCTTTCGTCCTTCATACCCTCACGTCCTTACAAAAAAATTCCTATAAAAAAGATTCTCTTTCTGCAAAAAGGTGCTTTTTACCGCACATGAATCTGACACATCTGCATGGTCTGCAATGCCGCCGCATGGCTTTCGGGTTTTACCCCTGCACAGCAGGATGCGTCCACGCTGATTTTCACCTCAGGCAGTCTTGCCTTTAAAATCAGCGCATTAGAAACCACGCAGATATCGGTGCAAAGACCGATAATCTCAATTTCACATTCTTCCGCAGGCAGTCCTGCAAATTCCATGACCATCATATCTGCCAGCTCCCATGAACCGAAGGATGGTTTATTCATCACAACGGCACTGCCCAGAGCCGCCTGTACCTTTTCATTCAGCTGCCAGCCGTATGTGCCTTCGATACAATGCACAATGGGAAGGTTTTCACCCTCCTGCGTTTGCAAATAATTATCCTGATGGGTGTCTCTGGTTGCATACACGCAATCCTTGGTGTAGGTGTTGATTTTCGCAACCACGTTATCTACAATCGCCTCCGCCTCAGGTGTGCCGAGAGAGCCGTCAATAAAGTCATTCTGCATATCCACAACAATCAAAATTTTTTTCATTTTTCTTTATCCTTTCCCTTTTTCGGGTTATTTTTCTAATACAGATGTATCATACCACAGGGAAATTCTTCTTTCAAGTAAAGTCGTGTATCTAATCTTTTTCTATCTTTTCTAATCGGTTTCTTCGTTTCCATCATGGCTATCTTACAGTCCTCTAACAAAATCCGAAAGAAATTCTTAAGAAATTTCCCTTTCTCCTTGACACAGCCAGCTTTTTCGGGGTATCATAGAAACCGTAAAAAACAATGACAGGGAATAGTAAAAAAGCCCCCTTGCCCACAGAAAACAGGCGGTTGATGCGAGCCTCGGCAAGCCTTTTTGAACCTACCCCTTGAGTTCCGCAGGGAAAATGCGGCGTAGCTCGGCGTTAACGGCTTTGAGAGGATGCGTTTTTGCATCAATAAGGGTGGCACCGCCGAATGACCTTGGTCCCTTTTCAGAGGGATGAAGGCTTTTTTTATTTTCAGAAATTCTCTGTACAGAAAAGTTTTAAGGAGGAAATCAAATGGCAAAAGAAAAGAAATTTGTAGAATCCATCACCGATATGGAAGTGGATTTTCCCCAGTGGTATACGGACGTTGTAAAAAAAGCTGACCTGACGGCATATTCCAGCTTGAAGGGCTGCATGATCATCCGCCCTTATGGCTATGCCATCTGGGAGCTTCTGCAAAGACAGCTGGATGACCGCTTCAAGGAAACAGGCGTAGAAAATGTATATATGCCTATGTTCATCCCCGAAAGCCTGCTGCAGAAGGAAAAAGATCATGTAGAAGGCTTTGCGCCCGAGGTTGCATGGGTAACCCACGGCGGCGAAAAGAAGCTGGAGGAACGCATTTGTGTCCGTCCCACTTCCGAAACCCTGTTCTGCGAGCATTATGCAAACATCGTGCAGTCCTACAGAGACCTGCCCAAGCTGTATAATCAGTGGTGCTCCGTTGTTCGTTGGGAAAAAACAACACGCCCCTTCCTGAGAACCATGGAATTTTTGTGGCAGGAGGGTCATACCGCGCACGCGACCGCAGAGGAAGCACAGGAAAGAACCATCCAGATGCTGAATGTTTATGCGGATTTCTGCCGTGACGTACTGGCTATCCCCGTTGTTAAGGGCGAAAAAACAGAAAAGGAACGCTTTGCAGGTGCAGCACACACCTTTACCATTGAATCCCTGATGCATGATGGGAAGGCACTGCAGTCCGGCACCAGCCATAACTTCGGTGACGGCTTCGCGCATGCGTTTGGCATCCAGTATACCGATAAGGAAAACAAGCTCCAGTATGTACACCAGACAAGCTGGGGCATGACAACCCGTATGATTGGTGCTATCATCATGGTGCATGGTGACAACAGCGGTCTGGTTCTGCCCCCTCGTATCGCGCCCACACAGGTGATGATTGTTCCCATCGTGCAGAAAAAGGAAGGCGTACTGGAAAAAGCAGCTGAGCTGAAAAACAGACTGGCAAAGGTTTGTCGTGTAAAGCTGGATGATTCTGATAAATCCGCAGGCTGGAAGTTCTCCGAATATGAAATGAAGGGGATTCCCGTTCGTCTGGAAATCGGCCCCAAGGATATTGAACAGAATCAGTGTGTTCTGGCAAGACGAGATACCGGAGAAAAGATTTTCGTTTCTCTGGATGAGCTGGAAACAAGAGTTCCTGCCCTTCTGGATGAAATTCACGAAAATATGCTGAAAAAAGCAACCGAACACCGTGAATCCAGAACCTACGTTGCAAAAACAATGGATGAATTTGAAAAAATCATCAACGAAACACCCGGCTTCATTAAAGCAATGTGGTGCGGCGATCAGGCCTGTGAGGATGCCATCAAGGAAAGAACAGCAGCAACCAGCAGATGTATTCCTTTTGAACAGGAAGAAATCTCTGATGTCTGCGTATGCTGCGGCAAGCCTGCGAAGCACATGGTTTACTGGGGCAGAGCATACTAATCCCACAACAGAATAAAGCAAATTAAAAAAGGGTAAATCTTCAAATAAAAATGAGGATTTATCCTTTTCTTTCTTCATTCGCCTTTCGGTTATTCCTTCTTCTGCCCTTTCAGATTAAAAAGCAGCAGACCACAGATGATAATCGCGCCGCCGACAAAGGTTCCCATCCCCGGCACCTCATGCAGAAGCAGAAAACTCATCAGAGTGGACAGCAGCGGCGAAAGGAACATAAAGTTCGCCACCTCGCTTGTTTTTTCCGCATACGCCAGAGCCTTCGCCCAGAGGATACAGCCGACGGCATTAGAGATGATTGCGAGATACAGCAAGGCGAGAAAATGCTTCGGCTCCCCGGTTACCATCTCCCGAAAGCCCTGCATAGCAGAAAAGCAGAGCCACAGCGCTGCTCCAAGCATGCTGAAACAGGTGATTTGTGCGGAGGTATAGCCCATGGCAACCAGCTTTCTTGTCATAATGTTATAGCCTGCCCAGGAAGCGGCAGAAAGAAGCATCCAGAGCATTGCCACATCAATGGAAAACGTGCCATGGCTGTCCCAAAGCAGAAGAATCATAACACCTGAAAAAGCAATAAAAATTGAAATCCAACTTACCGGACCGATTTTTTCTCGGTACACCTTGGATGCAATTATTGCCGTCATAATCGGAGATGTAGCAACCAGAAGGCTGCACGTTGCGGAAGGCAATGTCTGCAAGCCGATATTCATTGCCACCGTATAAATCACATACCCAAGCGCCCCCGCAAGCAGGAATAACGGAATATGCTTTTTCTTCGGCAGTGCCATTCCTTGGAATTTCCCGATGAACAGCATGAAGCTCCCCGCAATGAAGCTGCGAAGAAACGCCAGCGGCACAACCGTAAAATGTGTCTGCGCAATTTTTGTCAGCGGATATGCCGAAGCCCAAAGGAATATGGTAAATAGGCTGTACCCGATGACCTTTTTCTTTTGTATTGTCAAAGCTGTCCCCTTCTTTCTCTTTAGACACGATACACCATTTTTCGCAAAAATGCAAACAAAAAAAGAGAGGGACATCTAAGCCCCTCTTAAAATCATTTCCCTTTCAGGTTAAAGACTACGATACTGATAATAATAATCGCGCCGCCGATAAATGTGCCTGCATTTGGCACCTCATGCAGAATGATAAAACCCATGATGGTGGAAAGCAATGGTGTCACAAACATGAAGTTTGTTACCTCACTGGTGCGTTCCGCGTAGCTCATTGCCTTGCCCCATGTAAAATATGCCGTTGCGGAGGGCAAAGCCCCCAGATAAATCAGTGCAATGATGTGGCTCACGCTTGCACCTGCCAGCTGATGCAGTCCATCCCCCGCCCAGAAGCCAAGCAGAATGGCACCGCAAATCATGCTGTAGGTTACGATTTCTAAGGCATTATAGCCCATTGCAGAAAGCTTCCTTGTCATGATATTATAGCCGCAGAATACGATTGCCGCACCGACTGTCCAGATAAGACCGATATTGATGGAAAATACGCCTTCCCACAAAAGCAGAATCAGCACACCGATAAATGCAGCCGCGATTGCCGCCCAGCCGATGGGTTTGATTTTCTCTTTATATAGATGGGATGCTACGATTGCAGTCAGAATCGGGGTTACCGCAATGATAATACTGGAGGTTGCGGAGGTCAGTGTCAGAATACCTGTGTTAAAGGTAATCATATAGCCCGTAAAGCCAAGACCGCCGGATACAAAGAACAAAGGAATGTGCTTTTTCTGCGGCAGGCGAATGTGACAGCATTTCCCTATGATAATCAGAAAAATTGCTGCGACCGTACAGCGCAGAAAACCCAGAGGAATGGACGTAAACTGCTGCTGTGCCACCTTCGTCAACGGAAAAGCAGATGCCCAGAGAAAAACACTCAGAAAACTCAAACCAAATACCTTTTTCTTTTCACTCGTCATTTGTATTACCTCCAAAATTATAAAGTAAAATGCGGAAAGTCTTTATTTTGTTCATTATATCAAACAAATGTAAATAATACAATGCCGAATTATATATTTTCAAAAAAACATTTTACAATAAAAAACACCCGAAAATCTTCGGGTGCGAGAAGCTGATAGCGGGACTCGAACCCGCGACCTATTGATTACGAATCAATTGCTCTACCAACTGAGCCATATCAGCGTGACTGAATGATATTATAGTATACTTTTATAAAAAAATCAAGTTTTTCCTAAAATTTCTATCCGACAAAAATTTTATTACTGTTTTTATTACTATATTTATGAAATGATAAAAAAAACGAACCGATTTCCAAAGGAGTTCGATTCGTTTTTGTTTTCTTTTTTCAATTACATTTTTTCGGGTTCGGGATAGTCCACGCCAAATGTATCTACGGTTACCTTCACCATAACCTGATCCTCCAGAGGCTTGTCCTGTCTGTTTGTTTTTGTTTCGGCAATACGGTTTACTACATCCATCCCTTCAATCACCTTACCGAATGCAGCATACTGCCCATCCAGATGCGGAGAGGTTTCATGCATGATAAAGAACTGAGAGCCTGCGCTGTGAGGGTGCATTGCTCTTGCCATAGAAAGTACGCCGGGGGTATGCTTCAGGTCATTTTTGAAGCCTGCCATGCTAAATTCGCCTGCGATATGATAGCCGGGGCCGCCCATGCCTGTCCCCTCAGGGCAGCCACCCTGAATCATAAAGCCAGGAATCACTCTATGGAAAATTTTGCCGTCATAAAAGCCTTTTTTCACCAGAGAGATGAAATTATTGACTGTATTGGGTGCAATTTCCGGATACAGCTCAGCCTTGATGATGCCGCCGTCCTTCATTTCAAATGTTACGATAGGATTCATACGATTTCTTCCTTTCTGAATTTAAGTTATCTTTATTTTAACAAAAAAGCCTCCGCCGTACAAGTCCCTCTATGGTTATTTTCCCTCTTTCCGCAGTGTTACCTCAATCAGCTCAGGACGGTTGAAAATACGGAAAGGAAAGCTGCTGTTTCCTAAGCCGCGGCTGATAATCATAACCGTTCCGTCCTTTTCGTGCATTCCCTCTGTATATTTCGGGAAAAAGCCCTGATGCGGCGCAAAAATCCCCTGTCTAAAGAAGGGAATCACAATCTGTCCGCCATGCGCGTGCCCTGTAAAGACCAGATCCAATCCTTCATGCACATAGGTTTCAAATAATTCCGGTCGGTGGGAAAGCAGAATGTTAAAGCTGTCCTCCTGCCCTGCCATCAGGCTATGCAGAAGCAAATCATAATGCCGATTCGCCTTTTTATCTGCCAGACCGAGCAGTGTTATCATATCTCCATTTCGCTCGATAACAGATTTTCCGTTATTCAGTACCGTAACCCCTGCCTCGACCAGTGCTTTCTCCAAAATTTCCCATTCGCCGCTCTGATGCTCATGGTTGCCGCTGACAAAATACACGGGCGCGTAGGTCACCAGTGCGTGAATGAATTCCATTGCACCGGCTACATCTGTTCTGTTCTCATGCCTGTCTACAAGATCTCCGGTAATCACAATAATATCCGGACAGCTTTGTTCGATTTTGCGCAGGAGCGGTTCCTGTCTCCTCCCGAATATCTTATTCTGCAAATCCGCAATCTGCAAAATTTTATAGCCGTCGAAGCCGGCAGGAATCTCCCCTCGGTATGTCATTTTTGTCAGAATCAATCCATTATTCTGCCAATAAAGAAATGCCCCTAAGAGAAGCCCTCCACAAATACAGCCCAGGGTTCTTTTTTTCATCATACTGCTTCACCCTTTCGTTTTTCTTTACATTATAAAGGCAACTACGGCGGCTTTCAAGAAATACCGAAATGAAAAAATTTCTTTCTTCGTTGAAAAATGACAAAAAAAGTGATATGCTATCAGAAAGTATGTTCGTATTTTAAGAAAGGAGGGTTCTCATGACCAGAATTATTTTTCATATTGATGTCAACAGTGCATATCTCAGTTGGACTGCCATTTCCCTTCTGAAAAAGGGAGAACCGACCGATTTACGCACCATTCCCTCCATCATTGGCGGGAGTATAGAGGATCGTCACGGCATTGTTCTGGCAAAATCTACCCCCGCGAAAAAACACGGCATTGTGACAGGTGAGCCGATTATACAGGCAATGCAGAAATGTCCGAATCTGATTGCCTATCCACCCGATTTTGCGCTGTATTCCAAATGCTCTCGTGCCATGTTCGATATTCTTTCGGAATATTCTGACCGAATTGAGCCATTCAGCATAGATGAAGGATTTCTGGATTATACAGGAATGGAAGCTCTGTTTGGGCCTCCAATCGAAGCCGCAAAAGCCATTCAGAAGCGCATCCTTGCAGAGCTTGGCTTTACCGTCAATATCGGCATCAGCACCAATAAGCTTTTGGCGAAAATGGCAGGCGAATTGGAAAAACCGAATAAGTGCATCACCCTTTTCCCCGAGGAAATTGAAACAAAATTTTGGCCCTTACCGATTGAGGATTTGTTCATGGTCGGGCGGCGCACCGCTCCGCGTTTGCGAAAAATGGGAATTCGCACAGTTGGCGAGCTTGCTGCGTATCCGCCATTGCTTTTGGAAAAGGAATTCAAAAGCTTTGGCAAGCTGCTTCACGCTTATGCAAATGGGATAGATGACAGCCCCGTTGCCCCCTCCGTTTCCGAAAGCAAATCTATTGGCAACAGCACCACAACCCCCTTTGATGTGACCGACCGCGAAGCTGCGTACAAAATTCTGTTGGCTTTATCGGAAACCGTTTCCATGCGTCTGCGGCAGGAAAAGCTTTGTGCAGAGGAAATCGCCGTTACGCTGAAAACCGCTAATTTTCAAGTTTATTCCCACCAGAAGCAGCTGCCAAATGCCATCGACTGCACCAATGCGGTTTATGCCGCCGCGGCGGAAATCTTTGATGAGGTCTGGAAGGGCGAACCTCTGCGGCTGTTGGGGGTGCGCGCGGGCAAGCTTTGTAAAGAGGATTGTATACAGCTTTCCCTTCTGGAGCAGGATTGGAGCAAACAAAAAAAGGCAGATGCCGCTATGGATGCCATCCGCAAAAAATACGGAAAAAACAGCATCTGCCGCTCTACCTTTCTGGGCGAAAAAAATACATTTCAAAAGGAATAAATGACAACCTGCTTTGGAATGATTCTGTTACGCCGCATATTTCATAATTAAAAGCTCTACCGCGGTTTCCTCTGCCGCCCTGCCCGATTTGATATCCAAATCCGCTTGCAGGCAATCTCTGACTGCCTGTTTCCAGCCTGCCACAGGGAAGCGTTTTGACTGCCGCTGATATTCCTTCACCGCAAATTCGCGCAGCTCCAGCCTTGCCGCAATCTGCTCCTGTGTCAGACCGTTCTGCGTCAGCAGCATCGTTTCCAGAATCAGACGAAATTGTCTGGTAATCAGCGAAAGCACCATATACGGGGATTCCTTCATGGAAAGCAGTGTGCGATAAATCTGAACCGCCCTTTCGGGATGCTTTTCCGCCACCGCCTTCACGAGGTCAAACACACGCGCCTCCAGAGAAACCGTACAGACCGCACGAATATCCTCCGCGCGGATTTCTGCCTTCTCTCCCTTATAGGCAATCAGCTTTTGCAGCTCGCCATCCAGGTTTTCCATATCATGATCCACTGTCTGCAAAAAGAGATTTAGTACGCCATCGCTCATCTGCATCCCGTTTGCTTTACAGCGCTGTTTTATCCATGTGCCTAAGTCCTTTTCTGCCTGTTTTTTGAACTCAACCGCCTGTCCGTTTTTGACAACCGCCTTATAAAGCGCATTGTTTTTTTCTACCTTTTCCTCAATGAAAAGCAGGCAGACCGTTTCGGGCAGATTAGAAAGAAAGGCTTTGAGCTTTTCACCCTCCTCTTTTCTGCCACCCTTCTGGAAAAAAGCACTGTTTCGCACGATGACCAGGCGTTTATCATTCAGAAACGGCAAGGTTTCCGCCGCATCCATGATTGCCGCCGCAGTTGCCCGTTTTTCCTCGAAGCTGTCCTCATTCATCATTTCCGCGCCATCGGGCAGAATTGCCTTGCGCAGTGCCGCTTCATATTCCCGAATGAGGTAGGTTTCTTCGCCGAAAAAGAGATAGCAACGGCTAAATTCATGATTTTTCCAGTTTTTCTTTAATGTTTTCATATAACGGTTTCCTTTCCGTCATGGTTTCTATGTTCATTGCACCGTCTTTCCCTATGGTCACAAGGATGGTTCCATCCTCATCCGTACGAAAAATTTCGGCACCCGTTTTTTGCAGACGTTCCATGGCTTCCTTATGCGGATGTCCGTATACATTGTTCGTACCGCAGGAAATGACCGCTGCCTTTGGCGATACCTTTTCCAGAAAAGCGGCATCCGAGCTGTATTTTGAGCCATGATGCGCCACCTTCAGCACATCCGCCGAAATATTCTGCTCCAAAAGCTGCTGTTCCTCCTCCGCGGTAATATCCCCCGTAAACAGCACCTTTGTATCACTATAGCTGTAGCGCAGCACCATAGAGCCTTGGTTTTCCTCTCCTGTCCCGGCAGAAGCTCCTGTCGGATATAAGCAAAGGAACTTATCCCCTAAAGAGGAATCACCTGTTTTTATAGTATACAATGGAATATTGTATTTTTCCACCATTTCTTTCAGCAAATCGGTCTGCTCATTTTCCGCAAAGGCATAATCAGAAAGATAGAGTCCCTTTGTGGGAAGGGTTTCCAGAACCTCAAGCAGACCCGTCATGTGGTCGCTGTCCGGGTGGGAAAGAAACGCACCGTCCAGTGCGGACACCCCAAGATATTCCAGATAGGGCAAAACAATGCGCTTGCCGACATTTTCACCAAAATCCTGCCCGAATTTCCCGCCGCCATCCACAAGATATGCCGCGCCATCGTATGTAGAAATCACCGCTGCATCGCCCTGTCCCACGTCCAGAAAGGCAATCGTATTTTCCTTACGGAACAGCGGATTTTCAAACACCGCACAGAACAGTGCCGCACTCAGCACCGCCCCAACCTTCCAGCTGCCCTTTCTGCCGCCGTATTCCAGAACGAAAAACAGCAGGACATAGTACAGCACAATGGACAGGTAGGATGGACACCCAACGAGTACATACGCAAAGGGCAGACGAACCAGTGCTGTGCAGACAATTTTGAAAGCCTGCAAAATGGCATAGACACTCCCTGCCGCAAAGATGCCCACGGGCAGACAAACTGCACCAAGCAAGACACTCAGAAGTCCGAATCCCAGAAGCAAGCCGCTCAACGGCACAATCAGAAGATTCGCGAAAATGCCGATCAGAGAGACGGAGGAAAAATAATACGCCACCGCAGGATAGCTGAACAGAGATGCATAAAAGGAAACCAGCAGACTTTCCTTCAGCCAATCGAACTTACCCCTGTCCTTCTTTTTCTTCCGCTCCATTCTGCCTATACCAAACCAAATGCCGAATACTGTCAGAAACGAAAGCTGAAAGCCTGCATGAAACAGATACAGCGGCTGAAAAAGCAGAAGCAGGAACGCCGCAATCGCCATGGTATTCAGCGCATCCGGCAGGCGATAGAACGCTCTGCCCAGAAGCACAACCGTAATCATCAATGCTGCGCGATAGGAGGACGGGGAGGATTTGATAAAAAGCAGGAAGGAAAACACAGCAAAAATCGTCACAAGCGCGGAGGTGCGTTTGCTCCTTCCCAGAGCCTTTTCCAGAAAAAATGCCAGATACAGCGCCAATATGGACAGATGCAGCCCTGAAATGCAAAGCACATGCACGACACCTGCCTTGCTGTATAAAGTATAGCTTTCCTCAGGAATTTTTTCCTTATCCCCCGTCAGCACCGCCTGCATCAATCCGCTTTCCTCCGCAGGCAAAATTCTATCCAGAACCATCTGCACACCCGCTCTGGCCCGCGCAAGCCGAACGGAAAGAGAGGTATCCTGTCCCGTTACTTTGATTTTCTCCGGATAAAGCTTATACTCATAGCCCTTTGTCAGAAGATACAGCTGTTCATCATAGCCGCCGGGGTAGCTTTGCTTGGAAAACGGCACGATTTCACCCGAAAAAGCAACCCGCTCTCCCTCCTGAAAGCGTTCCTCTCCTACCCAGACGGCATAGACCTTGCAGGGCTTTTCCTGCTTTTCAAGACTACAGCGAAGGGTCAGCTTCTGATTGCCGGAGGTAGTTTCTCCTTCTTCCAGAATCACGCCCTCGCCTGTTACGGTTTTTGTCAAAAGGCTCTGCTCTGCCTGCCAATGCACCCCTGCTGAAAAGAATCCAAGCGGAACAAAGAACAGAAGCAGCAGATAAGCAGGCTTTTTCTTGTTTATCACAAAACGAAACATAAAAAAGAGCAGAAAAAGAAAAGAGACCAGACATATCACTTTCGATATGCCCAGTCTCATATATATTCCACAAATCATGAAAATTGTTGTCCAGAGTATCGGACGCTTCATTTCTGTTCTCCTCTTATTTCTCCTCAAGTCTTCTGATGCTGTCAACTGCGGTAAACGGCGTTTTGAACTGCAAATTATCCTTATAGGTATCCAGCTTTTTCCCTTCTACCAGGAACTGCACGCGGTCAATCTGATCCAGCTCGCACAGGGAATTTACAATCGAATAAATCGTCAGCAGCTCCTCCCTTTCGCCGCCGGTGTGCTTCAGCACAAATTCCTCGCTCAGATTGACATAGCAGGTGCCGTCATCTGTTGTGGTTACATCCTTGATTTTTGTACCGACAGGAATCGTTGCAACACTGCCTTTTTCCTCCGGTCCTGCAATCAGCTGTTCCAAAACGGTTTTTTCTCTGGTCTGGTTTGCGTTTACCTCTACCACACGCTCCTCCGCTACCAGATCCGTGCCTTCCGCATTTGCGAAATACAGTGTCAGAATTGCGTAGCCTGTGGTTTCCGCGGAAATTTCCGTATCTATCCAGACATTATCTCTGTTGAAAATCGCATACGCCTCACCGTTCTGATTTTTCAGCGGCTCACCCTCTACCAGAATTCGTACATTCTTCACGAAATCCAGAGAGGTCAGCGTCCAGACGACAGAGGAACGGCAAATAGTCTCCTCCAAATCATTCATCTGTAAATATTCCTCGGAAAAATCCACTGTAACAGTGGCTTGCTCCAGTGTAACAGAGCGTATCTCCAGATTCTGCGGCATAGAAGCTGTCGCACCATCCGCATTAGGGCCCTCCTGTAAAATCGCAAGCACGTTTTTCAGCATTTCCTCCCTGTCCGTTCGGGGAATCTTTTTTTTCAGAGCACCCATGCCGCCGTCACTCATCATATAATAAAAATCTACTCTTTCCTCATTCGATGAAACTACGGTATCATACACCAGAACGGAACAGGGAATCAGTATGACCAGCACAATAAACAGGACAATCAGCTTTCGCGCCAAAGATTTTCGTTGTGTCATAAAATTCCTCCTTTATCCGTGTGTGGTCGGCTGCTTGAGAGGAATCCGCACCAGAATGGTCGTGCCTTCCTCCTCCTTGCTGTTTACCTTAATGCTGCCCTTGTGCATCATGATGGTGCTGTGGGTAATGGAAAGCCCAAGCCCCGTGCCGCCGGTTTCTCTGTCTCTTGTTTTATCCACACGGTAGAAGCGTTCAAAAATACGGTTGACCTCATCCTCCGGAATCCCAATGCCCGTATCTGCCACGCTGATAAATACGTTTTGATGGTCTGCATCTAAAGAAACCTTTACGGTTCCTTCCTCCGGGGTATATTTCACTGCATTATCAACCAAATTAGAAATCGCAAGGGAAAGCTTCATTTCATCTGCCTCTGCATGGATTTCCTTCGATGCGTCCCATTGCAGAGAAATATGCTTGGCATCAGCCATCGGCTGCAAGCGCTTGATAATATCCGTCATCATCTGCGTAAGATTTGTTTCCTTAAAATTCAGGGGGATTTCCTTTTGATCCAGCTTAACAAGCGTCAAAAGGTCATTGATGATTGCAGTCATACGGTCAACCTCAGAGGTAATATCATGCAGAAATTCCACATACATTTCCTTCGGAACATCCTCCTGCAGCAAAATAGATTCACTCAGCACCTTTACGGAGCTTAAAGGCGTTTTCAGCTCATGTGATACATTGGAAACAAACTGCTGGCGGCTGGATTCTACCTTTTCCAGCTGGTCTGCCATCTGGTTACAGGAAATCGCAAGATCCACAATTTCATTATGCACAATCCCTCTGACCTTTGCACGCTGTTCAAAATGCCCCTCAGACATTTTGCGAATAACGTCAATCAGATTTTTCACAGGCTCTGTAAAGACCTTTGAAATAATAACCATCACAATCAGCACTAGAAGGACAAGCGTTCCCAACAGCAGATATGCCTCCTTGCCGATATCTCCAAGAATATCATGCACATCTGCCAAGCTGTCTACAATCAGCACAACACCAACACGCGTATCACCTGCACCAACAATAGAGGCTGCGGCATAAACCGTACCGTTTTTCTGCTCCTTTGCGGTATCCTTATGCTGTAATGCCTGCACAACCTCAGGCAGAAGCAGCGTTTTCCCGACATCCTCATAGCCTGTATCATAGGTTACCAGGCAGGAGGAATCTAAAATCATAACACGAAAATTCTTTTCCTGACTGGTCTCCAAAATGGTTTCCTCCAGTGCGCTGCGGTTTTCTTCATCAAACAAAAATTCCGAGGATGTAACCTGTCCGGAGATAACATTTGCCTGACTGAGCAGGACCTTCTTCCGCTCATCCAAGAAATATCCCTGAACAGAGTGAAGAATGGTGCTTGCCAGAAGCAGGAGCGGAACAATCCCCCCTACCAGATAGCCTGCAAGCATAATCCAGCGCAGAGAAATAAACGGGAGCTTTTTCTTTTCTTTCGTCGCTTTAGTTAAAATAGTAACCAACTCCCCATTTTGTCAGGATAAGTTTCGGGTCTGACGGATCATCCTCAAGCTTGTCTCTGAGCCTGTGCACATGCACGTCAACCGTTCTTATATCTCCTTTGTAGTCTCCGCCCCAGACAATATCGAGGAGATTCTCACGGCTGTATACGCGGCCTGGGTTATTCAGGAAAAGCTCAATCAGGTCAAATTCCTTTCCTGTCAGCTCAATGTATGTTCCGTTTTTCTCAAGGGTGCGGCGAGACGTGTCAATTGAAATATTTCGCAGTGAGATTACGCTGTTCTCGCTTGTTTTCTGTTCATTTATCGCAGATCTGCGCAGCAGTGCCCTTATTCTCGCCTTCAGCTCAAGTATGTTAAACGGCTTTGTCATATAGTCGTCGGCGCCGCATTCAAAACCCATGAGCTTATCGGAATCCTCGCTTTCAGCATAATTATCGGCACCGTAGAAAATTCCCTTATCCTCATGCAAACGTCAATTCCGGATATCTTCGGCATCATTATATCCAGAATTATCAGATTGTAGCTGTTTGAAGACGCAAGGGAGAGCGCCTCTTCCCCGTCATATGCGGCGTCAACCTGATATCCCTCATTTTCAAGATTAAATTTAATTCCCTTTACAAGCAGCCTTTCATCGTCAACAACAAGTATTTTCATTTTTTCCCCTCTATCCGTCGCCGTCAACCGTTATGTAATCCTT
>ENA-OPNV01000301-OPNV01000301.1-human-gut-metagenome-genome-assembly--contig:-NODE-301-length-34531-cov-3.209856_pt1 | contig 34531 bp, 56 predicted proteins | sample MGYA00241542_ERZ501781 | MGnify/ENA primary metagenome ERZ501781 (study PRJEB25962, sample SAMEA2042609) | human gut metagenome | biome: human gut; feature: human-associated habitat; material: faeces...
ATTGTTGTTGCGAATGCCTCTTGCGTTACTCATAGTCTTGGTGGTTGTCTTTGTAGGCATGTCTGAACCGTGCATTTGTCATGTTCGGCAATCATACGCGCCTCTCGTTCGTTAAGTAATTCTATCTTCATTGCGGAAATCTTCTTGCTTAAATCGATCCATTTTTCTCTCTCGGAGTCAGCGATGCCCTGAAGCTCGACAATTTGTTTGTACGCATTGTCGAGCATTTGATCTTGCATCTTATCATGTTTTTCATCCAAGTCGAGTTCTATACTCTCTGCTTCCGCTTTTCGCTTGCGCCGTTCGTAACGGTAATAAATAAATTGAACACCCCAGCCGGTACCGAATACCGTAGCCAAGATTGCCAATAATGTCTCCATGGTTTCAAATATTGTCCCGGCTGGGAAAATTGCCGGAAAGTTATCCGATCATCACGATGGCCCACATAACCAGCGCGCCGGCCATCACGGGCACAAAGTCTTTCCAGAACTTCGGTTCAACGTAGTTAGCGTTTTTGTCCTTGTACTCCTTACCGGAGGTTTGTTTGATCCCGGCCCAAGCAATCGCCACGATCAGCGCAGGAAAGAACGAGAACACGCCCATGTTCAGGATTACTCCACAGATTGCAGTCACCACCATCCCGATGATGATCTGCCAAAGGTTTGATTTTGTCATTGCAGTTTGGTTTTAGAGATTACTTTTTCGTTTTGGCCGCCGGTTTCTCCGGAGCTTCCGGCTCGGGCTGCTTCACCAGCTCATCGAGCATCATGCGCTCCGAAGTGGTGAGTTTGTTTTCCTCCCAGAGCGCATCGGCCCCGGCCTCCGAAAGAAACGGCTTGAGTTCGACATCCGACGTGTCCACCTTGTTCATATCGTCGAGGAATGAAGCGACAGCCGTCTTGTCGTTACCTTCGGCAATCCTTCCGGTGTTCGGGTCGATCTCGATTCCGTACTTCTTCATCGCCGTGCGCATCTTCTCGTCGCGCATTTCGAGGTTGTATTTGGCAACCTTCATCACCTCGAGCAACCCTTTGCGCTCATCGTGAGAAATGCTGCCGGAACTGATTTTGCCCAAAAGCTGGGTCAGTGCTACAAGTTCGATCTTTTTCATTGCTGATTAATTTTTGGTTGCAGGATTGAAGTTGTCAGCGGCATACGTCCGTTTACAGGCCACGTGATCCCATTCGGTAGTTTTGACGTTGTCAAACACCTTAACGCCCCCTGCGACACTCAACTCGCCATTGATTCGCAAGTTGGCCCCTGTTGCCAATGCGCGCTGTACACGTTTGAGGAACCGCGCGTCTCTTTTCTGTCGGAAGTAATTGATAATCTTTTTCATCTTTTTGAGTTTTTAGGGTTACGCTTCGATTACTGATTCAGGCTGTTCGGTCATCGTCAGCGCGATGGCGTCCATCTTCTGCATGAACGGAGTGAGGATCGCCTGCGCCTGCGAGAAGTACTCCACATCCGCGCTGATCTGCATCTTGCCGTCCGCGTACTGGTTGAACGACGCTTTGACTTCTCCGTTCTCGGTGATCTGGCCGCCCGTGTAGGAAGCGACCACGGCATTGGTCATCGTTACCTCCGCCGAAACTTCGGCCGAACCTACGCTTGCCTTGATAAGCCGCTGAATCGTTTGTGCGGTGATCTTGTTCTCGTTGATAATTGCATTTACTGTTGACATAATTGAAAGATTTTATTGATTGATAACAAATTAGATGTTCCTTGCCTGTATCTGGAAGGTTCCGGTCTGGTCGAGCAGTTCGCCGAATCCGAGTTTGATGTATGAGTTCACAACGCCGGTCGGATAATTGTCCAACTGAAAGTCCCCGTTATGCCATGCGAATTGCTCGATTTCCAGCACATAGTCCCGGCTTTCCCCGGCAGCCAAAACAATCATCGAAACCCTGTTTCCCGTTGTGGCATCCAATACGAGGGGCGTCCCTTTTTCGACCGTCCCCCAGAATGATACCACTTCCACTTCTTGCAGCGTGGTGTATCTTACTTCGTGTTCTGCAATATTGGTGATCGTCACCTTGACATACGCATACTGAGTACCGTGGAACAGCAACGGAGAGGATGTAAAGTTGCTGAACGGATAGAAAGTGTATTTTGCGCCGTCGGTGTTTATCCCGGTCATCTTGGCCGAAATCAGGATCGAGTTGAAGATATTGAGCGGAACCGGATTTATGAACGTGCTGTTGTGATACACTACCAGCGGATCGACTTCCAGATCGCTGATGTTCCATTCGTCCTGATTCGTCCATGTGGACTTCTTCTTGCTCAGCACAAAAAGCATGTATTTGTGGTGCGTTCCCGCTCCGATTTCGAAGAAGTCCACGGTAATACTATTGCCGCCCTCGCCGATGGTCTTGTCGCAAGTGATTAATTTACCCTCGGTAGCGGTCAATGAGGTAAGCAAGGCAAAGCCCCAGTAATAGTATTGAATCCCTTTCATGTTCAGCGCCGAAACATTCGTCTTGCTGCTTGCCGGGATCTGCTCGAAGGTGAACGTGCGGGTGGTATAACCCGTATCGGACATATTGACGCTGACGGTTCCCATGCAACCCGAACTGAGGCAGGGCCGTGCATTATGCTCGTACCCCCCGAAATCGGTCAACCTGTACGGACTGAGCCGTCCGCCGACGGGCTTGTCCCGCGTCCAGTTCAAAGCCGTATTCACGGGCAAAGTGAGTTCCGGGATGTTGATCCCGAAATTCTGCTTGATGTTGGCCGGCCAGTCCGTATTCGGATCGGTAGACTGAGCCTGCGAATCGATGGGTTTGTAGTAGGAGAACATGTTTACCTTATCCTCCAGGCAAAGCCCTCCTACGTCTGTTTTCGACGATCCGAGCGTGCGGCGCACGAGGTCGATTGAAATATTCGTTTTTCCGAGTGCCATATTCTTATGCTGTTGCTAATGAGGTTACGCCGCCCGTAGCGACAAGGTTTCCGTTCACGCGCAGCGCGCCGTTGTATACGTCGATGGTTATTCCGCCGAGTACGAGCTTGGTGGCCGTCAATGTATTTGCAGTCCAATTCGTATCACTCCTGTTGGCGTTATGCTCTCCAAAAAGGGCCACCCATGAATAGGCGGTGCCACTCACGCGCCTACGAGTATAAATATCGTCGCTATAAAATGGGAGGGCCAGCGTGCGATTGTAATAAGTGTCACCGTTGCCGTGGTTGAACTTTAAGATGTGATACCAATTACTGTTCGGCAGGTCTCCGGCGTCATTTTGGGATAGCGTTTGCATAAATTGCAGACAATTACTTTCGCCCGCGCTATTATTGATTGCCAAACCATAGCAACGGGTGGCCGTACCGGACAAAGCACCCACAAAGGTCGGTGCAGTGACAGTGCCGGCAGCGGTAATGTTCTTCGCGGCCCAGTCAACGGTCGAAATGTTAGAATTGCTGGAATCGTAAATAATAGTATTTTGTCCTCCTCGCCAATGCTGTAGATCTGAATCGTTAGATACGATCCGGGTGGCATGCCCGGCATCCCCGAACTCAGATAAGCCGTTACGTAAACCGATAAGGTTGCCCCCGCTCTGGTTGGTAATCATAACTTCGTTGGCCAGCGCAACATTACCCGTAATGGTTTTGCCACCTGACAACGGCAGGTAATTCTCCGGATTGAAGTTTGCCGAAGTCCATATTTCAGCCCACGCCGTTTTTGCAGTCGGTGATGTACCGCCCCCTCGAACAAACCAGCGGTTAGAATAAAAAGAACCGTATATTTGGTTGGCGGAGTTATAGGCTGCTGTGCCATAAAATAGCGTACCGGCCTGTTGTATTGGATAGTGTCTTTCAGCAGTAGCGGTGACATTTGCCGAGCATGTCATTATTCCTTTTCCGTTGACGGTGTCGAGATCGACTGCCGATGATTGATCGGTACGCGCGAAAGACGAGGCATGCAAATTGTCCACCGTGTCGGCATTGCCTCCGTTAGCAGGAAGGGACGTAGGCCGGTCGGTAATATCAGCCCACAGGTGCGTGTGCACTTTGTCCGCATAAGTATTCGCCAGCTTGCCCGTCAAATAGGTTTTGTCGATGGCTCCGAGAAATGAAGTTGAGATCGTGAACGGATAACCGTCCGGGGTGATCGCGCCGGTAAGGGCCTGTTTGAGCAGGTCGTAATCCAATCCGCCGCCTCCACCACCCGAAGATGGGCCGGTAGCATAAGCTGAAATGCCGTCGATGCCGAGAATGGCCCGTTTTACTTTCAGTACTGGAATGTTGTTTTCCGTGGTCACCTCGAAAATAGCATCCCAAACGGACTTATCCAGCTTGGACGAGGGATTGAAATTACCGGAGTGGTACATTTTAACAGAGTCGCCCCACACACCGTTAAACATATTTCGAATCCGGATGTCGTTGAAGTTGTTTCCCGTAAAGAATTCAATCATGTAGTCCTTCTTACCCCATTTGAGGAAAGGCCCGCTAAAGGATGATCCTGTTTCCGTGATGGTATAACCATTGCCCACGACATTATCACTGTCGTTAACATTCTCGAGGTTGTTAAATTTGCTGTCCGGATTGAAGTTGCCGGAATGGTATATTATTCCGTCGTTGGTGCCATTGTACCTCCATTTCAGATCGTTGCCATGCCGAAAAAGCAGCCTCTCTGAATTATCCGCTGTTGCGCGAAAAGTTAACTGAGGGTATGCACCGCTATTCGCCAGGATGAACGAGCCGATAGTGATTACATTACCGGTTAGGGTGCCTCCGCTCAAAGCCAGCGCCCCGACTTCGGCGGCGGTATAGGTCGGCTTCGAGGCCGCTTTTGCCCACGGGTATACGTCAGAGGCCGGAAGAGATGTAGGTGCACCGGACACGTCCGCCCACCGGGTCGGGTAATACTCCGGTTTCCCGGTGATCTGATCCCACGACGATGCCCCGGCGATGGACGAGACCGGCACGTTTACAAAATGCGTCCCGTTGTACTTGAGAATGTCCCCGGAGGCAAGATTAGTCACTGCCACGTCCACCAGATCGACCAACGCACCGGAGAACCCGCCGGAGAGGGAGCCGTCCGCATAGGCTGTGATGCCTTTGAGCCCGAGAATATCGTACTTGACTTTCAGCGCCGGTGTGCCGTCCACCGTGACCACTTCGAATACGGCATCCCATGTTGGCTTAGGCAGATAGTTGCCCGTTACAACGTCATCGGTCAGATCGGAGAGTTTCGTTGGCCGGCCCGTCACCAATTCCCAACTCGTCGGGTAAACTGTAGGCTTGCCGGAAAGGTTGGCCCAGGTCAGATAACTTGAAATATCGCTTGCCTTGAGGTAGCTGTTTGCGGTCAGGTATTGTGCAAGGGCCGCAGTATCGAGACCGACCAGATCGGCGAGCGGCTTTGCAGACCAATGTGTAGCCCCGGCCAGTTGTACCATCACCCGGTCGGCGGTAGGTACCTCGTCGGCCCACTGCCCGACGTTGACCAACTCTCCGAGGGAACCGGATGCACTGCCGCCGGAGGTGGAACCCAGGCCGTAAGCGCTGATGCCTTTGTCGGAGACAATGGAATGTTTAGTACGAATAATCCAACTATCCTTGTCTGATTTGTCCTCTGTAGTATCTAGTGATTTATCCCAATAGAATTTATCATCCAACATATCGGCGCTAATCCTCTTGGCTTCACTCCACTCGGGGTTGTCAATTAACAGATTAGAACCCGCCAGATCGTCCGAGGTAGCCATGCCAAGCTCATTTACCCTCTTGGTATTCGCTGCATTATCGGTCCATAAAAGAGTATCCCTATTCCCTCCTGTACTGATATTGGACGATCCGCCTGAAACAGCACCTCCTGTTATTACGTAATCGTCGGTGGAATATGGTTCCACTTCGATAAATTCGCCTGTCAGGGTCTCTTTGGTTACATCGTATGTCCCACCGTTGATAACATACTTCTCATTATCGATAACGAGAATTTTGGAAAAATCCTGACCGTCAAAAAGAATTGTTCCGGTCATAATCTTCCGGGCTTTTTTGCCGTGATGGGCCAAACCACGTCCAACAAGCTCCAAAAGATTGTATTTGTTTTCCGGAAATGCAGACCTATACCAATCTGTTAACGGTGTGTGGTAATCGTCATTGTCATGAAGCCCTCCTGCAAAAGCAAGGTATCCCCCACTACTATCGGGAATTTGACCATATTTGAAATCGAATGATTGTTTTACGTTATTGGATTCGTTTATAGTTATTTTGGATTCCTGGCCGCTAATGTCTTCTTTCTCATCCTTAAAGTACATCTTGATATTGTCGATTCGCATAGCGAATGAACCAAGCAATGTCCCAGTGTATGACGTTCCCCACCTGTAGATAGTGAAAATAAGATCGCCATTTTCTGGAATGCTTTTAACGACTATATCCAACTGAGTTTTATCCTCTTGGAAAGATTCAGCCGTTAAGGGGTCAGGTGTCTCAGGTAAATTTAGCTCAATACGATAATCTTGATTGCTACTGTCATACGGCTCCCATGTGTTATTCTTGCATATTAAGGTTGATCCATCCTCTTTTTTTAGGAATATATTGCAATAAAAATTAAGATGATATGTGTTATAGTTAAATCCATAATGGCGAGAAATGACATGCCCTATTCCTTCGTAATATTCTACTTCAAACAATTCGTTGAATGCATCGATGTTTATGTGTAAGGGGGTACTTGACTTTTTACATATAAATGATGTACTTATGCTTGAATTAGGGTATTCCGTTTTATTATCGGAATTTATAAGCATAGACGTATTAGGAATCTTATCAAAAATATAAGTCCCTGTATCTTGATTAAATGATGTGTTGTAATATAATTCGTCTGGGTTATTAAATAGTATTCCATTGGATGCATTGGCTTCACTCTGGTTCCATCCTTGAATAGTATATAGCCGTTCACCCGGACGAGAAAAATCCTTGTTGTTTAATTTGATAAATTCATATTTATCTTTATTCGGCATTTTATTGAAGAAATTATCTATCTTCAAATAATCCTGCTCCAACTGTTCTTCACGCCAAGCCGGGGAAAAATCAACCCGCTGTGACCTATCGATAAATGTGGGAGTGTAGTTCCCGCCTAATTCAACCTCATTCGCTATGTCGTGTAGCGTGTAGTTGTCATTGATGTATCTGAGCTGGAGTCCACAACCGGATAGTACTTCTTCAAGAACCTCAAACCAAGTTTTATCTTTCAGTCCTACGGTTTGAATATAGGCATCAGTTATTGGTTTGTTCCCTGAAAAAATATTTACTCGATTATCTAAGCTAAATTGAGCTTGTATTTTGTCGAAAGCCTTGGTTAATAGCTGTTCAATAGACACAAAGCCGTAATCAAACCAATCGTAGTCTATCTCTGAAAGGTATCCTATATTATCCCTGGCTACTAAGTTTATGGTAGAGCGGTATTGCAAATCCTGCCCGAAACTGTCCGGCGTAATGTAGCCGCTCCATAGGCGCACACCATTCCGTAAAAGGAAAACACGGAAACCGAAAGCGTCAGAAGTGAAGAATTGAGTATAATCGAATTGATCTTTATCGATAATATTAATACTCAGGTAGCTTTTAATGATAGGGCGGTATATTTCATCCCCTTCCCCTTCCAGAGTAATGGAGAAAGGAGGACTGCTAAACTCTTCAAGCTCCATAGCGGTTCCGGAGAAATCTTTTTTATAGATTTCAAGCCGGTAAACATGCTTCGTTCTTAAGGCGGTTATTTCCTTGTATGCAAATAAACCGTACATATTTATCGGGATTTGTTTTTCAGGTACTTGTCGCTTGCCAAAACAATATCTTGACCGGATATACGCCCGGTAACATTAACGTCAACAGATTGAGCCCTGTAGGACGCATAGCCATATTGACTTGATGCTCCGGAATAACTTCCACCACCGGAGAAAGACGTATTAGGGGAATAGCTTGAACTTCCTGAACTGCCTCCTGATGATGCTATCGCAGACAGACCAGCTCGTGCAGCCACACCAATACCAACCAAGATGGCTCCTGCAGCAATAGCGCCAACGCCAAAAAATCCTGACAATGCAGCTTTCAAGGATTCAATCGCCTTACCTGTTGTCATAATAATTGTCCCGGCTGTAATAGCCATATCTGCCAGAGGTTTAAGAAGGCTTGCTATTGCCTGCCCTGCGTTCATGTCGGATATTCCAGCCAATCCGTCAGCAAGAGCCTGAAAGCTGCTAACCATTGTGTTGGTTATTGTTTGATGGATAGAGTTAGCGACTTGATCCACTTCTGCGGCCTGTTCTTTGAATTGCTGTATCTTATCTTTATATAATGTTGGATCAAATGAATAAGACGCTAAATTTTTCTCCAGTTGGTTTTTCTCTTCTACTCTTTTTAACCAAAAAGACCCTCCCATTCCTTGGGTCGAATATCCGGATGCAATATCGCCTTTCAGAGCTTCATCTCTCTTTTGCTTATCTTTTTCGGTAATCTCAAGTAATGCTTTGGCGGCCTCTAATTCCTCTTTCTTAGCGGCGGCCATATCGCGAACGGACTGTATATTAGTAGAGTTATACAGCTTTTCCTGTGCTTCGATTTGTTGGTTGATGTAGTCGATGGAGCCTTTGACCACTGTATTGGTAGAGGTCATCAATTCCAATCTCTTTTTGAGGGATTCTATCTCACTTGTGTATGCCGCCCTTTTTTCAGGATTAGCCTCTTGTGCTCGTAATTCTTCAAGAGCTGCGATTTGAGCCTTAATGCCATTTTCTGTTTGTTCTCTGGCTATTTTTTCCTGTTCCTGAGATTTAATTAGCTTAACTCTCTCTTTTAGGGCTGCTATAACTGCCTTCTTTTCTTCTTCTGAACTGAAATGTGCATATTGGGATTGAGCAAACGCTAATTGTCTTTCGGCTAATTCTATGGTATTTAATCCTTCAGTCCATAAATTGACCCGTTCTTGAATTTGCTTGCCTGCTGATGCGTTGCCAGCTCCTTCGGCTAGCGCCTGCCTCTGTATTCCTCCGTGCCCTAAAAATCCCAAGAATTTCTGCCATGTGGACAATCTTTCGCTATTTATCAATGCATCGAAAGAATTTGCGATATATGTCAATGTGTCAACGATTGCATTTCCTGCACTTTTGACTACAGATGTATTCCCAAGTGATAAGCTGAAGTTTTTCCATGCAGCCCCTAATTTCTGCGTTTTATCTACAGTTGTTTGAATATTATTCCCTGCATCCTTCATTTCTTCTTCGATGATATTGCCTACAGCTTTAGCCATATCACCTGTTTTCGAGAATTCTTCCCTTATCTTAAGGGTGTTGATCTGCAAATTATCCAAAATCATTGGAGATTTACGGCCGATACCCAAAATGATAGACTGGACGAGATAATCTACGCTTTGCCCTGTTTCATTAGCTCTAGTTGTAGCAAACTTCAGATAAGTTGCGAGTTGATCGAGGGGGATTTTGAAATTGCTTGTTTGAACAGCCGTTTGCATCAATTTGAGCTCATCGACCGCGCCACCTGTAGCCTCTTTTAGTTTATTAAGTAGATCCGGCCGATTCAGCCTAGAAAAGGCTGTATATACATTTTGAGTTTGTTGTGCAAGTTTGTATGATGCGGCTGTAAACTTCAATACAGCTTTTACAGAGAGTGCAACTCCTATAGCTCCTCCTATTTTCCCTACAACACCTTTGAAAGAGGATAATTGACCCTCGACTTGCTTAATACCTTTGCTGAACTCATCCGATTTCAGTCCGAGGCGGACAAATATGCTACCTATGATGCTCATTTGATATGTCCTTCGTAAACGTTATATCCACAAGACCGGAAAAAATCGGCTTCATGCCGGGTCATCCTGGTCGGCTGAATGTTCTTTTTGATGTTAGCCTCATTTGGAAGAAGATACAGGTCTGTTTCTTTGCGGGGTTTGTGCTCTTTCTTGATGTACGGATTGCCTACAATCATATGAAACAGCACCTTTCGCAGCATTCCCTGTTGTAGGCTGATTTCATCTATATAAGCCTTGCGCCGTATTAAATACTCGCGATAAGTCACATAGTAAACCTGCGGATAGGTCATTTTACACTGGCCGATCAGGAAAGATTCTATTTCCCAAACATCCGGCTCAAAAGGCTCTTTTTTTTTACCTTTTCTACTTCGGTGGGCTCGTGATCGCCCTTAGAATTGCCATCCGTTAGCGTCTGAACGATATAGGGGATTAGTAGGTAAAACTCCTTTCTGTTTTCAGTGGCCCATAAATCCACATCCAGCAATGAAGGGGAGTAATCATCTTCCAGTCCACAAACTATGGCGTTTTTGAGGGCCGCATAAATGATCTTAACAAACTCGCAGAGCGCCGACATTTGCGACTGAAGGTCTTCACCTTCGGCATTCGTGCTTAGTTCGACCTTCATTCCTTCGTTTTCAAGGACACGCCATAAAAAAACGCTGAAAAGGGCTTTCCTGGGCCTACCGCATATTTCTATTTCACGGACCGGATTCATTACGCTGCGGCTGTTTTCTCGACAATCTCCAGCTCTCCGTCTCCGGTCAGAGACATGGAGCAAGTCATCAGCTCATTAGAGGCTGCTGAAATGTCAATTCCAGAAATCCGGACATACCCTTTAAAGGCAATGTCGCCCTCTTCACTGATCTTGCCGATGATCACCTGGGTTCGAGTATCCCCCGAAATAAGTTTTTGAACGAGCTTAAATCCGGGGTCTTCTTTGACCTGGGTGTAATGGAATTCCTCGGATGCCGTCCACCCTTTCACACCGTCGATGAATTGGGCCCAATTCACACGTTTGTCTGTAGAATCGATGCTCTCGTTGCTGATCGACAGGCTGACGTTGTTTTCGGTCGGGACCGGCGTGTTGGTGCTCTCTTCAATGAGGTAGAGCCGAAAATTGTTGCCGAGTATTTTGTTCTCTGAGGTAATAACAGGTGTTGACATGATTTAATCTTTTTGAGTTAAATGGATTCTGAATCTTTGTAATTGTCTGTATATCGTTTCGGTGTCTGTTAGCTCAATAGCCTGCGTACATGTTTCAGGAATAAGTCCGTCTTTGTAGAAAAAGTCCACTTCCAGCTCGTCGAGTTTATTCCGGAGGTTTTCAAGTATATTTAGTGATAGCATGGGGGAATCGGACTTGGTAATAACATCCAGCAAAAAAGTGCAGTTGTAATCCAGGTCTCCCTTTTCGGCCCCTTCTTCCATTTCCACCCCCGACACTTCAACTCTCGGAAACACATCAAATCCATCCGTATCGTACCCTGCATCCTTGATTAGAGCAACCAATGCGATTTGAAGGTATTTAATGGGTAGCTTTTTCATTTTCCGTAAGACTGAATCGTTTTGTCGATTTCCTGTTTGACCAGTGAGAGGGTTTTGGTTTCATTCGACCGGAGAGCAGGGTGAAGAAATGGCTTGGCGGGTGTTCCTCTTTTACCAATACTTTTTGCAATCGCAATAGCTGCCGATGTAGCCTGTTTCCAGTAATTACTAACCTTGTGCGTTTTGCGTGTTTTCAAGCTTGTGTAAGCATACCTTGCTCCGCTCGACCGTTTCCGACCGCTTTTGGTGTATGTTGCAGCGATTCCCCTTTTGTGAACCCATTGAAGTATGTGTTCATAGGGGGGTATTTTTCCTGCTTTTCTTCCGAACTCAACAAAAAAAGCCTGGATGACATTGTATATCACGTCCACATACTGTCCAGACATACTGGATTTAGTCTTACCTGAGTTGATGAGCTGTGCCGTAGCAATAGAATCGTGTGCTTTGATGTTGCGTTGAGAATCCCCCAGCACATTCACCGCAGAAGATTTTATGCCGCGCATAGCTGCACCCCGAATCACCTTGTCGAATGACCTGATGCGTTTGCGGCAATCCTCATACGACCTCATGTCCAACTCTACAACAACGTCATTCATCTTTTCTGCCTCCAGTTATCACCACCTCATCCCCTACATTGGTAGCATCGTAGTTAATTCGGCTATGTATGGTGATTTCATTAAGTTTGTTGAGCATTGTATTGGATAATACCTGTCCGGGTGTAAAAGAATGTCCTTCCCGGTGGATAAACATCCGGTCGAAAGCAAAGCCAGGTTTTCGCATTCTAACCTCTACGCTGTTTATAATCCCTACCTGCTCATATTGCAACGCCCTATACCCACTCAAATCGTTAATAGAGCAAGGGATAGTACCCATAAATTCGAATGAGTTGACCTTCTTGCCGAATGAGTCTGCTCCCTGCTGCCTGCGAAATAGATCAGCCTTGCTGCTGTAACTTCTGGCTTGTATCTGATTGCTCCGTATCATAACATTCTATAAGGAAGATATCTGGACATTACGATATTGAAAGAGTTGTTATCGTCGTTTCCGTCAAACAAAAGTCCCGTATAGGCTAAAACAGCAGCCTTATACCTGTTTGCGTCTTCCGCTTCTCCTGTTTTGTAAGTACATATAAAAGAGGAAGCAGTATCTATATAGACGATATCCTGAAGCACTTTATACTGAAGCTGCAATCCATCATAATCATTGATGGAAACAACTTCAATTACAGGAGGGTAAAAAAGCTTTTGGTTGTCAGTAGCAAGGTCCTGAGACAGTTTCCACGTGGTTGGACGCAGAGAAATGTTGCAATAGTCCTCTACGGCGGCAATAGCGGCATCAAGCATGACTTGCAGCTCGTCGTCGCGTTCATTACCGATTAGGTGAATGTAGCTCTTTACCTCATCGATGGTAATTTTAGAATCTCCCGTCTCAATCCTTGCCACTGTAACCATAATGCTACTCGACTTTTTTGTAGTACCCTTTCTTTATCATCATTTGGGCAATTGCACAAGGTTTAAGGAACACTTCCCCGACCCGAATGCCACAATGCTCTTTGATGACTTCAACCCGAATATTTACAGGTGTTTTAGATTTTCTCCCTTCTGTAGCGGGACGAGCTCTCGTTTGGCGTCCTTGCTGGGATTTATTTTCATAAGGTGTCTTGTCCATAACTACGCTGCTTCTGAAGCTGTTTTTGTGATCGAAGCCAGGGCAGCGTCGATGTCGGCGACATAGATAAGACCTTTCTTGTTTTCGGTCTCGACGAGAACCTGCGCACGAAGGAACATCACCATCGTGTATTGATCCTTCGAGAGGTCGTCATCCTCCTGTCCGATTTTGATGATAGGGTTACGTTTGAAATAGACCTCCGCCAGACCGGATTCCATTGCGAACAATTCAGATGTTCCGATAGCAGGGGTTTCGATCACACGCATTCCGGCCATCAGCTTCGTCCCATCGGTCAGGGTGTTGATGATGTAATTTCCATCCGGACTTTTCGTGTGGGCGTATTTGTATGCCGTCACAGGATTCATGTAGATTACATTGAGGTCATAGCTGCCCTGATCGCTATTCGCTTTCGATGCGTCCACAATGCTACCCTGTACGCGCATAGCATCGGCCAAATCTCCGATATTCGCACTATCTACAGCGTTTTTCAGGCCTGCCTTAGTGGCATCGAATGCCGTTGCAGCGCCTTTGAGGCCGTAAATGTGATTCGGGTTTGATGAATCGTCTCCATTGCCGGAAAAAATCTCCCGGTCCAGGAACAGCATACCTTTGGTCATCATCTGGTTGCTGATGCGGGAGGCGATGTATGAAGCATCTTCAAACATTTCCTCCGTCACTTTGATGCGGGCGCTCGCTTTAGCCATCTCGCGGTAGCGTTCCACGGCACTTACCTCGTCCAGATTGGCGTTTTTTTGACCTTCTCCGACATAGCCCACATTCGATGTGTACGACCCTTCGATATAGCCGATTCGGTTTTTGTCCTGTCCGACGCTCCCCTGCATGAGATTAGGAAGGAATGCAAGATTACGGTCGCGCGGGAAGCTTACACCCGGCAACATCATGGTTCTCGTCACATCCACGGTGAGATCGGACGTAGAGGCTTTGATTTCGTAACTCTTGCCGCTCTTGGATTCGAAAGCCTTGTTCTTGAGGTCGGCTTTGAACTCTTCCGAGGCGATCAGATTCGCCACTGCCTGTACGATGGTCTGCTCTTTGGTTTCAGTTTTGATACCGTCGATTTTCTTAGTCAGAACATCGAGCCCAGACTGCAATTTTTGAATGTTTGCATTGGCCTGCTCGACCGCTTCTTTTGCTGCTTTGATTTCCGCCTCTTTTGCCTCTGTTGATTTGACCAGCTCAGCGAGTTTGGTTTCTGAATTTTTTGCGGCTTCCTGCGCCGCTTTGATTTCCGCTTCGATTCGCGTAACTTTTTCTTCCGGTGTCTCCATGTTATAAGTGTTTGATAATTCGTGTGTAATATTCTTCTTTGGTTATAGCGTACAATTCGGACAAGTCTTTATCCGGCATCGCCTTGATGCTGTGTGCTGTAAATTCGGATTTCCGCTCAGACGATATTACTGAAGCTTGTGAGTTTGCAGCCCGACTAACAATAGAAATCTCTATTAGGTCCACCTCTTTCAGGTAGCGTATGCCGTTTATTTCGTCGCTTTCAAGGGTGATATACCCTATAGACAATTCGAACAACTCGCCATCTTCAATTTGAATAGCAAGGTCTTTCCCCTTGGTTGTGCGCGATGTGCGAAATTCGACAAACAACCCCTTGTCGTCCTCGGCGATGTCTATAATTTTACCGCGAACATCTTTTATATCGTGCTGGTAGCACAACTTCACCCTGCGACCGTTATCTCCCGATATAGAATTAATGAAAGCTCCTTTAACAACTATATCGTTGTAGCTGTCTTCATGTCCGAAAGTGGAAGCATAGGCTTTTACGTACAAATGCTCACCCTCTCGCCGTATGTCCTCGGCTTTAAATTCTAAGCTTTTATATTCGATATTGCCCATATTAAAGTCACAATGGGCTCATACGATTACTCGCACAAGCCCATCGATTTGTTGTTTGCGTTCATGGAATTTGGTTTGCATCTTTACAAACATTAGCTCTACCACAAAAATAGGATGCTATTGGGCCGATTTTACATGATTTTCACCCAATTATCGGGAGTTAATCAGAGGATTTGTGTATAACCCCACATTTGCACCCGATTTTGACTGTATTTTTGTCAAAACAAGATATATGAAAGCTAAAGCGTGGTTAATATTAAAAGCAGTCAAACTGTGGTTGGCTGTAGCTTTATTATGGTTGATTGCTGCAATATTGTTTGTAGCACACGTCGCCATAGGGATAATAAAGCTAATCTTCATAATCACTCTATTCCCCCTGACATGGGTAGTATATGTGCTGGACCGGAATATTTACAACAGGATAAAAATCCAGTTAGAAGAGCTTCTGTCTTAATTCAGCAATCCTATTAACTCTTCTTTCACCTTTTCAAATATGGGCTGCGGTAGCTCCATTTCAAGGTCTTTCAATAGTTCCTTGATCTTCTTTTCCCGTTCCAATGCCTTGCATGTCGGGCACTTTTCTCTACAATCACACATAATCAATGGTTTTTGCATTTGCAATCACAGCAAATGAATTTGTGTATATCCTTCCATAGGGTAGAATTCATATCGCCTGTCAAATAGGCGACTTCCTCCCCTCCCATGTTAAGACCGAAGGTCTCCGCGATATCGTCTACCATGTGCCGCATTTCGTGCTCGAAAGAGTTTAAAAACTGAGCTTGGGAAGAGTGCAGCCCGATAACCATTACCGTGCACTTTAGCCTCTTATTGGAGTAAGTGAACCCGGTATCCATGTCGCATTTCACAAGGTTGCTATAAACCCTGTCCCGGATGTCGTCGGGGCACTCCACATCTGCGAGACTATCCATAATCTCGTCCACATGGTAGCAAGTCACCGCGAAGAAAATATCCAGCCTCCAGTCATACTTTTTTATGTGAATGGCGCTCCTTTCCATAGGTATCGTTCCACTTTCTTTCGATCATCCTTCTCTGCTTTCTCGGAATGCCGGACTTATCGAGATTCGACACGAACCCGGCAACTTTATTAAAGTCCCTTTCCGGCATATCGCTTAATACCTGCATCGGATTTTGCCCGGCAAGCATCTTGAGTACATATTTGAACATAGCTTTAGGCTTTTTTATCCGGAAAAATCAGGATACACAAAACATCGCTTTCCTGTGATCCGTTTTCCAGGAATTCCAATACCTTATTGGCGGTATTCATCAATTCCACACCATCGTTGGTTGTGGTTTGCGCTACTTCTATAGCGAATTTTCTGAGTTCTATACTGTCCATAGCAAATAGTATTTTAAGGAAAAGGGGCGCTTCACTTCCAAAGCGCCCCCGCCGGTTACAGAAACTCCTCCCACATCAAAGGTTCACCTTTGGCGATACAGTCGGCATAGTACCTTGTAAGGGCAATGCCATCCTCCCCGTCCGGGTCGTCAATGTACGCCTTGATATATTGAAGGATTTGCGCCTCCGTGGAAAGGGGTTTAGGGTAGAAATCCGAATAGGCCATATTGGCCACGTACATACAGTCATGTCCCTTAGCTTTCTCAATGGTTACCCCATTGCGCTCCAAGAGCTCCTTGACCTGTTCGTGCGTCCAATGATGCGACGTACCATCCGCATTCTTCATGCGTTTGGGATTGGTCGCATACTCTGCGAGCTTCGGAGAAAAATGCCACCCGTAATGCGACAAATACTCCCTCATTCCTTCCGGAATGCGCTCATAAGTATCCAGCCTGTCCATAGCCTACCTGCGTCTGTACCGGGAATACGGACCTGTTCCGCGGACACCGCGACGTTCGCCGTAATCATCGTCGTCGTCATCGTCTTCTTTCCACGGTTCACGCATGCCGTAACCTCCGCGACCCGATCCGGAATAACCGCCACGTTCACCATAACGGCCTCCTTCCATCTCTTCGCGCATGTCTTTACGACCTTTGCGATATGCTTTTTCAAGCATCTCGTCCATCTGCTCGTCGTCCCCACTGAAACCGCGAGCGATGCCAATTGCATTCCATCCCATAGTTTATTTGGTTTTTGTTGTTTCAGGTTTGAGAAGGCTCTTTATGTCGTTCAGACTAGGAACCGCCTTCATTAAGTTTTTGATCTCTGTCAACTCGCTGTTCAGCCTCTTGATTTCCTCGTCCTGCTCCCTCGTTTTTGCATAGGACGGATCGAGGTCTTTGAGTATTTGATCGTAAGCCGACAAATTGGCCTTATGCCGGTCGAAAGAATTGATTATGTCCGAGCTCTCCTTCTGACCCGCTGTGATGGCTGGCATAAGCCCCTCGCGCGTCATGGAAACCGTAAGACCTCCTTTGGATTCTACGTCCATGTTGGCTCTTACACCCCACGATTCGTTGTTATCGAGCACAATATTGATATATTGCTGCTGGAATGGGGTTAGCTGGCCCGGAGTGGGCTGCGGATAGTAAGGCATTCCCACCTCTTTGACCGTGGCCACATAAAACTTCGGCGTTTCCCTCGTATCGAGAACATATACGGAGCTTCCTTTTCTCAAATTCTGAAACATGGTTTTTGATTTTTGGGAAAGCGCAGGGGGATTGCTCCCCCATTGCTTTCTGTTTTTACTTTGAACTTTTACTTACTACCTGCTCGGCGCTGGGGGTCGATGCCGTCGTTGTTCCGGATGTAAACTCCAGGAACCGGATCGTTCCCGTTCGCTTGTTGATGTAAGCAAGACGCTCGGTACTTCCAGTGACATCGCTTCCTGTAACCGGATTGTCGTTGCTATCCACAACAGGAACCTTTGATGTACCTACGGTCGAGCCGTTGCTCGAAACGGTAGATTGCCCGTTGTTGGGTATAGCCAGGGCGATAGGGAGCGATTCTCCGCCAGCCGGAGCGTCCGCGTGAACTTTGAGTAAGACGATGCTCTCGCAGGGTAATGCATTGTAACAAACCGGATTAATGCCGTAATCAACACTAACGTCGGTCAGTTGCACTGCATTGGTCGAGAGTTCGTAGATACCCCCGATATCTACTCTCCGTATTGCCGGTTGCGGCATTACCGGAAGCTGGGGCATCCACCAATAAGGGGAAAAGGGGTTACCAAACATATGCTACCTCCTTCCCTATTAGCAACCGCACGAACCGAGTGTAGAAGCGGCAAACGGATTGACGTTGATACCATAGTTTACCGGCACGAGGTTACTCATGGCCGGAACATACGGAACGGTTACGGTTGCAGGCTGTTTGCACTCGATAGCGGACAGACGGTTGCTCAGATCACTCAGGGCAGCGTTGACAGGAGCGATGGTCTGCGCGGATACCTGTGCGAAATACGCGTTCTGATGCTCCTGAGACAGTTGGTTGAGCAGTGTCGTATTGCGTTCGCGCAGTGCGTCGATTTTGTCCTGAAGCGCCTGATTCTGCATCTGGTCGAGTTTGCCGATGATGGCATTGGTGTTGGCCGTTCCTGCATCGCGCAAAGCGAGCGTGTTCTGGTTTGCCGTGCCGACCAGCGTGTTGGTTTGGTTGCAAACGGCAAGCTGGCTTTCATAGCCCTGGCGTTCGATAGCCGTGCGGACATTGCAGCAGCATTCTGCGATCTGGGCCGAAAGCTGACAGTTGCCGGCCTGAATGGCGTTGATAACCTGCTGGCCTGTCATGCCGATCTGCCCGGCCACCTTGTCGATCGATCCCTGAAGATTGCAGATTGCACCCTGAAGCTGGGTTGTCGAGCAGTTCAGCGAAGATGCGAGCTGGTTGATGGCGGTACCGTTGCCCTGAATGGCATTCATCAGAAGTTCACGCCCGGCATCGCCGTTAAGCTGTGCGGGGAGACCGTTTGCGTTGTTACCGAAGCCGTTGCCACCGAAACCACCCCAGCAGAAGAACAGCAGAATGATCCAGATCCACCAGCAACCGTCGCCGCCCCAGGCTCCCTTATTGTTGTTGCCGTTCATCAGCGCGGCTACGAGGTTCGGGTCCATCCCCTTGTTCTGCATCAGGGCCGGAAGCATAGAGGCAATGCTGGAATTGCCACTGTCACCGAACATGAAAATATCTTTGTCCATAAACTTTGAAATTGATTGGTTGACACCCACTAACGTAGAGTGCTTCACGATAAGCTTATGGAACAAAACTAACAAGGTGCCTCCCCACGGGAAAACACCTTGCAAATACTTTTTAATGTGAAGAATTACAGATTTTTACATGTAAGGATTAAATGGTTCCATTGCCAATTTTAACTGCTTCAGAGTATTTGATTGTTCGCCTTAAAAGCTTGGGCTTTATTACACTTCTTGAAATTTTACTCCAAATACTTTGTTTTGATTTTCCAGCTATTTTCGCTGCCTGGTCATAGGTAACATCCACATCCAATAGCGCCATTAATACCCTTTTCGCTCCGTCTAAGTCATCCTCTGACAGATGCTCGAAGCAACCGTCATCTATCATGTCGGCTAGCTGTCTAAGTATGTCTGACGTTTTACCCATCACACAACATTATAAACTACTGAACACATACAATTGATTAGATTGCCCGCAGAAGCTCCAAAGCGTATATCTCTCGGATACTCCATTTTCTCACCTTCCGGATAAAAATATTCTTGTTGACCAACGGTAACACCATCCATAACCTGATGTCCGGGACGGGTGTTGTGACCGCTTATCATCCACGTCTTAGTGTATTCAACACCTAATGAATCTATGGATAATTGTCTTGCCACGGATGAGCAGGCCAATGATTCGAATTGCACAATCCTGCGAACTTGCCACAATTCAGCCGTATTCCATTTTTTTACAACAACATCCCTCATATTGCGTGTCACGGTTTCGATGCTTTGCCCCTCATGCTGCATCAGGGTAACATACTCTTGTACCTGCTTAACAATCCACTCCTTTAAAGTGCCTGACACCATACTTATTTTCGTTCCGGAATATTGTTCTATAAAATCATATAGTCCCCTCTCCCATCCAATACTCCGATCATTTTTCTGGCCGATCTTTTCCCGAAATTCATCACCTGCCACTTGAGGCCCAATGTTTAAATATAGTTTGCGAAAGAACGAAGCAAGATACTGTTCTCTAACTTGAATCAGATCAGGTACAAGGTTCACAGGCAGTCCCAACAAAGCACCCATAACCTTTTTAACCTCCTTCGATCTTTCTGCTGCCAGAATTTTTTCATACGGACCCGACATTCGAATAACCTTGATTATTCGGTTTAATCCTTGTTGTCGTTTGGCAGGAGTTATTTTCATATATACACCTTATCCCGGTTATTGCTTAGGCTGTATATGCTCCGTACTTCCGGATACGGTACTATTGTCGTCGCCAGACAAATATTGTTCTGAAACTAAACTTTCCGTAGGTTTCCCTGGCATCACATTTATAGGGAAAATAGGCTCATTGGCCCATGATTCATCAATTGTATCGAGCTCTAAAAGCTTAGCCCGGTCATTATATGATCGGTATGATTTGTCATAGGCGTTCAGCATCTCTGTAACGTCCTTTTTTAGCTCGTCAATTTTATCCGTATTAATAATCCAATGTTCGCCATTCTCAAAGCGACAAAACTTGGTATACTTCTCCAAAAAGTCCTCCGCATAAGGAATTCCAATGTTTTCGATGAGAATTTTTTTTGCGGCAGCCTGGTTGTCATAAGTAGTCTCGCTCTTATATAGGGCATAAGGATACCCGTACACAAAGCACAGTGCAGATACAGCAGAATCGGAGCTATCCAGTAATGCCAGATTTACAGGCGTGTCACCCAGCAGATGAACATCTATAGGAGACCTCATATAAGAGATGTGCCGACCGTCCCTGCGTTGGTTCAAATCTTCTTCTGTGTTTTGTTTGGCAATTTCAGTGGGGCCGCCATGGGTGATATCTTCTTTAGGGGTAACAATGGCAGACACTCCACCTTGTTGGATGGTTGTATTCTGCCTTTTCAGACCGTTATCGATAATGTAAGTTAACTTGGCTGCTGATACCAGAGGGGATAGTCCGTAATTGGTAGTAACATCGGGATTGTAATCCCGGCTAAACATTACATTTTTAGGGGTAAGCTCTGAATTGAGGGTTAAATTTGATGATAGCGTAAACCCGCTTATGGGAGTAAATGGACCGCCTCTCACAATGAATACTTCTTGGGATGGCATTATATACTGACTAATGAATTGACCTGATTTGAGACCAACCCCCTCCATGCCGTAAACAAAAGCATCCCCCAAAACAAGCTTGTTGATTGCCCATGCTTTTATGAATTCCTTTTGGCTTTCTAGGTCATTGGGGTTTCTCAGAAGATCAATAGACCAATGCGAATCAATAACATTGTTGTCTTTATCATTTAGCTCTGCATACCTGACAGCCTTTGCAATAGCATCTGCGCACCTGTTAACAATCGAGAAAACAGCATAGTTTTGTTCGTAAATTCGAACCAATGAATGCCTGTCAACCTTTGGGAAGTCAATAAGGCGTGAATTCATGTAAATACTCTCGTTAAGCTGTCGAAAGTATTCATTGTCCTTGTTTGTTTTATCAGGAAAGTACCCCTTTCGCTCAACTTGCTTTTTTCGCCCCCAAAACTTCATCATACTCATATCCATTTCGTGTTAAGTGTGTAAAAATCCCATAGCGAGCCCCATCCATAGCATGATTGAAGGCGTCCATAGGCTCGTTATCCAATGTGCCGTCTTTTTTTACCAGCCATTTGTAGTTCTTCTGTTCATTATGAATGTTAGATGATTCCGATGTGTAATAGATGTTGAAATACTGGACAAATTGAATCTGATTAACCACCGATCCTGCACCCTTGATAGCTGGATAAGCAGATATCCCGTATTGCCGCAATTCCGCAATAGACTTCTGCTCTGCGGAATCACAATACACCTCTGTTAGACAATGATCTATTGAATTTATTTGTTTTAACAGGGATTGGTAGTATGGGGAAAGGCCGATAGCTTTTAATACCACGGATAACTCATCTCTGTTCACTTCCGATCCATCGATATAGATACGCTCATGATGATAAGCAATAGAATGCGAGCCATCGTTAAATAATTCTGTTTTTTTATTGCGATAATCCTGCTTTATTAAATTGGCGATATCGGCATTTTGGAGCCCTTTTAGATAGGCAACTTCATGCAAATAAATACTGTTGCTCCTTTTGTCGAAACATATACGAATAATGGCCGTTGGATCATTCACAAATCCAAAATCAACCCCATACCAAGTGTATAGATCGGAAGGATAGGATGTGATTCTGCACCAATTTTTATAGATTACACCCTCTGCCATCTTCAAGGGCATTCCCATAAAAATATGCTCGTATTTTTCCGGGTCTTTTTCTTTAACGCCTTCGGCTACACGTAAAAATGATTCGTCAAGATTTTCGATGTTATCCAGGTAGGTAGTGTGAATGTAGGTGCAATCATCATGCACCCCATTAAAGTTAAATGGAACTCCCCTGTCTATAAAGAACCTACGAATAATAAAATGCTCTTCGTCAGGAGCATTTAAGATAACTATAACATGAATGTCTGCGTTTTTCTTTCGAATCGAAAGGTCGATCTTATCGAAAATAGTCTCATCGGTTAATTCTTCCGCCTCATCCAGTACCCATCGGGTTACTCCGGATATAGATTTTAATGATGCCGTTTGGTTGCCGGAAGATGTTCTGATTCCACGAAACAATATACCACTGCCAGTTTGCTTGTTTACGACTGAAGCTTTCGTTTTATAAAAAATAGGCGCATAATTCATTAATTCGACCTTTTCCCAGAACTCGGGAATAATCGATATTTCCGCGCTCGTCATCGTGTAACGAGTGAATAATGTAAGCTGGTCAGGATTGAAAGTATTGCAAACCTCGTTCGTTGATTCGGCATGTGATTTAGCAGACCCTCGCCCACCCATGACGATACAGTACCTTGTTGTCAGATTAAACAAGGGCGCGTATTTGCGACTGTACGTTATTTCCGTTACGGGATTACTGTGCATCATCACACAGAAGGTTTAACCAGCCTACTTAAAATTGATCTGAGGCGGCTGGATGTTTATATTCATATTTTGTGTAACCGAAGATTTTTGATCGTATCCAAGCATTTCCGAGATGCTGTCCAACGACTTCTGCTTATCGTAAAGACGAATCTTGACCCACTCTTCTTCGATGGGCTCCCCCTCTTTAGTATACCTTGTCGTTTTTTTTGTTTCAACACTCTGGATGCACGCTTTCTCTTCGTCGGATAACTCCTGAAAGTCTTTTAGCTCCATCCATCCGTTCCGAAGTCGGGAAAAGTTTGAAAAGGCGATCTTTTGATGCTCTCGTATGATTTGGAGGGCTGATATACCTGCGGCTTCTGCGAGGTTGTTTTTGAGGTAATCTATCCTTTGGGTAACCTTTGGGTCGTCCATTAAAATTGAAGCAGCGTTCCAAATAGCATTATCGCTCATTTTCGAGCAGTTATATGCAAAGCGGTAAGCCTCGGATGCATTGCCGCATTCGAGGTATTTCAGGACGAATTTTTCTTGCTTTATCGTTAATTTAGGCATGTCACATGAAAAATATATTACCGCCTAAAACCTTAATCACCCTAGATAAAACATCGATCTTCACGGTCTTTCCATTTTCTATATTTTTGACGGTAGACCAATCAACACCACTCTGTTTGGCAAGTTCGTATGTAGACAAGCCTTTTTCACGCCTCTTTTTTGAGACGTATTGAGAAACTTTTGACTTGGTGTCGATCACACTTTTTGTTAGTTCATGCTCCGTCACAATTCCCATATAGTGTGTTTTTACAAAAATAGTTTGTTTATAAGGGCGTTTTACCTGTTTTGAGGGCAACTATCGGAATTTCACCCGATAATTACTTTGCAATATCACGTACACAGCGAACAGGGAAGCGGGTGTCAACGCCGTAGTAACCCACGTACGCATTATTACAGCTGAAGCGCAAGCCGTATGATTTCAAACAGACGCCTATGATGGACGACGAGGACCAGTAGAAACCGCAACGCACCATAAGTACATCCCCCTCGTCATAATGACCGCGAGCCGGAAGAAAAATAGACCCTTTGTGATCCGTGTTATGATTTCCGCCAAACCAACGCCCTCTTAATTCCTCATCCCATGTTGAGCCCAGATCACATAAAGCCTTCCATTCGTCTGCGGTCGGTAAGCGCTTACCCTGTTTTTCGGCGGCTTCCATTGCCTCTGTCCAAGTGAAATAATGATGACCATCCTTTTCTGTACCACCTACCGAGATATTATCTTTATCCCAAAGCAAACCGCAAAGCTCAATCGAATCATTATCCTGTGAGGTGAAAACGGGCGGATCTACTTCGATCACGATAGTATGCGAATCCCCTTCTTTGGAGTTGTAGAGCATCTGATGAATCTGGTCTAATTCAAACTCTAAAGGGCTGCTGTCATAGACGCGCTTTAGATTGCCATTGGTGACAATAAAGCCGTTCGATACTTTTTCTATTGAGATAATCTTTTTCATCATTCTACTTTTAGTCCAACTTCAACCGCATTTATTGCTGTTTTCCCTATAGGGTTTGTCTACCTTTAGAACAATTTGCCATCTTGCGAAATACGGGATCGGCATCGTATTTATCCCTATAGGCTGTAAGATAATGCGTCAATGTTGAATGATTCCTGTTTATCGCGTTAGCTATTTCGATATACGTTAGGTTCTGCCGCCTTAATTCGTATGCGAGAATAACCCTGGCCCGAACGAGTGGATAGTATCTGCTTTTACTCCTAATCTCTTCGAGGGAAAATCCGGTTACCGCTTCAATCTTTCGGGCAACTTCATTAATGATAGTCTCAGTAATCATCTCAACTCACATGTTTTAAAATCCACCGTCAACCGATAAAATCCCAGCACATCCGAGCCGATCAGCCCTCTTACGTTCTTCCCGGTAGCTCGTCGTAGACTGGTCATGTCCTGTACCGCGAAGCTGGCCGAATACGGGATGCTGTCGAGCGTGAACGGGATTCTTCCGGTGGTCTTTAGAGGGATCGAGGTTCCGTCTACGCCGATTACCTCTAAGCCGGTAGCCATGTAGTAGATTTTCGCTTCGTCACAGAGCTTTTTATCCAGCATAGATGTAGACGCTCCGGTATCTATTAAGAATAGCTCCCTTTGGCCGTTTATCGTGGCGTAGACGAAGGGAACACGGTCGAAGATGATCTTGCCCGGCTTGGTCTTGTTGAGCTCACAGGCGGCAAAAATCACGGCTATAAAGGCAAGAAGAAAATAAAGTAAGGTCCTTTTCATATTTCAGGTTTTTGTTATATTTGCATTGCTCTCGATTTCATGGTCGAGTGCAGGGTTAGTAGTAAATAGGTAGGAGGGTGAGGCGGACACCCTCCGTTTTTATTTTTCGCCTTGCGGCAGTTTCTTTTTCTCAATTTTCACTTTCAACCTCTGGAAGTTCCGTAACTCCCGAATAGCCCCATCGATGGCCTTGCCGATCTCGGTGGGATCGGGCTGCTCTATATCCGCTCCGCGTCTCCACTTCTGGAAATTGTGAAGCTGATTAATGATCTCTTTGACTTTCATCTTTTATCTCTTCAATCGTCACCCTCACAGGGCGGCAGGTGTGACTCTCTTTCTCGTAATTGCCCCACGAGGATTGGCCGATGAAATCTTCAATACACCATTCCTCGTTCGGGCGTAGTGACCATTCTACGGGTTTCCCTTCCGGATCAAACACCGCCCACATTTTGATTGTTGTCATGGCTAATATTCTCCTTTCTCCATCCGCTTGGACAGTCTGTTAATTTTACGGGCAATGATCTTTGGAATGTCCTCGTAAGCGTAACTGATATAAACCAATTGCTCGACACAGATCAGTACATCAGCCATCTCTTCCAGTAGGTTATTTCGGGTTGCGTCACTTGGCTTCCGGTCGTGTTTTCGAATGGCTTGGATCAGTTCGGCACATTCTTCTATGACCATATTGATTTGCGCTGGTGCTCCAAATTTTTCGAGAGCCTGAATCAGTACCTTTTGTTGACTTTCATTTGTCCACATCGCTAACCCTCCAATGCTTTTTCAATCAACTTTCTGTTTTCCGAGTACTGAATCGCGAAGTCAGCATACCTACTATCCCCGGTGTGCGTGTTGTCCAAGTCTTTGAGTAGTTCGTTGGTTTTCTGCAAGGCTTCCAGCAATTCCGGGGCGGCGGCGATAAGACGGGCGTTGGCAATGATCTCGTCATTCAATTTCCCCCATATACCGCAAATTGATGTTTTACCTGCATTGGAGCCTATATAATCATCTTCATTAAGATTGTATCCTTCGCTGTGAATTGATATAAAATCTTTAGGGTACAATCCTTTCGACCAGGATTTTGCGAATGCCCACGGCCCCGGCGTGCCTTTAAATTGCGGTTTCATCATTTCACCAGTTTAAATTCAATTCTCCAAACAAAGGGGTTTCGTTCCCAGATTCTCCGACCGCTGATCTTGTCGATCAGGGATGCAAAAGCTTCGCGGGGAGTATCACCGAGCAATTCACGCGAATTGTTGGTGTGGTTGTAGTTTACGTAAAACATATTTGCCCCATATTGCCACTCAAGGCCCTCTTTCAAACAATCCACATCGGTTATATTCTGCAACCGCTCAGGGCGGACAGAAGTGATGCGGATTTGGTGTTTGCATGCCTCGGCTCGAACAAACATCTTATTATTCCAGCCTGCCATATTTTCACACGATGAATAAGGGCTTTCTGCCGGATGTACGCCTACATGATTGCGACACCATTCATTGTCTAATTCTTGATAGCGCTGCGCCACGGCTACGATCTCGCCGACTTTATAGGGAGGCTGACAAGGATAGTCTTTCGGCTCCATGTAGGCGATATCATCCGGATCAGGCTGCCGATTCATTATCCGTCTGGTCACGGTCTTATATCCAGACAATACCGCTTTAGTAAGTCCGTACTGGTCGTTAAACATTATCTTTTTCATAGCTACTCCTCCAATGCTTTAGTGATTACGGTTTTTTGCTTCGATCATTAGTTCATCAATAAATTCAGCTTGTTTTTCAATCAGGTTGAATTGTCTATTTATCAAATTCCGCTGCCGGTTAATCACGTTGTCGTTCATTATGCAGAAACAGATTGCAACTATCATGAGCAGTGATAAAAGGACGATTAGTAGTGGTTCCTTCATCTTCTTCTCCTGTTATGCCCGAAGGCGGGTTAATCATCAAATACTTCAAGCATTCCTATTGCAAGCATAAAAAGCCCACTTATTGTTCCGACGAGGCACAAAAAACCAAACCAAAATTTCATGCCTTCTGAGACTTCGACGGTTGACTGTTGGCCGAGGAAATAACTGCACACAAGCGCCAAAGCACCAATAACAATCAATAAAATCGGTTTCATCTTCTTCTCCTGTTATGCCCGAAGGCGGGTTATTCTCCAAAATATTTATGACAGTTGCAGTAGGTAATCCGAGGATTGGCCCATTGGCACTGAAACTGTTTCCAACTTTTAGTGTAGTCACCTTTGTGATCCCGGTAAAGCATTGCCATCGGCATAAATCCGGCTTTCCATGCTTCACCCATACGTTTCTGTGCCTTATCAAACGTGTCACCTTTATAGCCACATAACACATAGCATTTAAGTGTGTTGCTGGCTTTGGTAAATCCTGCGTTCAGCAGATATTTCCCGGCTTGTTTCAAAGGGTCCAAATCATTCGGAGTGTCGTAGGCGAAGTACATTCTTTCGGGCTTCAAGCCTTTCAGCCGGACGGCCATATCCGGCGTGAGTAGTGCCGCCTCTAACCCGCCGACGAACTGCGGACGATGGGGCTGCCGGGAGAGCATAGCGAAAACCTCGTTAATGTGGTTTTCAGAACAAGCCAACAGGTTATCATCCGTAACAATCCATCCGTCGCGTACGGGCAATTCGCGAAGCTGGAAGCCTTCACGTTTGGGAACCTGACAAAACCAGCAGCGGTTCGGGCACCCCCGAGAAGTGATGACGTAACCATGCTTCATGTACATTCCAGGGATAAACTCTCCGCCCGGCTCATTGTAGGCAGGCCCTCCTACCTTCACAGGTGCGACACATTTCCATTGTCTTGCCGCCCATTCGGCCCAAGGAATATCCCATGTGAACGCAACCGAGATGTGCACCTCGTCGGCTTCATCGAACAGCGATGGCGTGATTCTAATCCGCACAAGTTCGTCATCGGGCGTGGCGTGCGTCTTGGTGGGGAATACCCGGATTATTCTGCTCATCTTCTACTCCTTTACTCGTTCGATGGGACGCCAGTGGGTGACATATTGGGTAATATCGCGTCCTGTTGAATCTTCTACCCAGCAACCGTCTCGGCCAAATTCGGCAAAAGCATAACCGGATTCGGAAAAAAGAGGGCATTTGACCGAGTAATATTTTTCGTCGTAAGGCTCACTGGGTTCCGGCAATTCATCCTCCACGCTGATCCATCGATCTGCCCATGCTACACCGGCAAGGAAACCATCCCGATACTCCTGATAGCGGGCCCGACACCTGGTATGATACCCTGCTACATTTCTGTCAAAAGGCCGACAATCAAACTCTTTGCAATTAGTACTTTTGCAGCGCTCTGCAATATGATCGTGCGCGTACTCTCTGGCCGCTTCTTGGGGTGTTTTCATCGCTCTTTATTTTTGAAGTATTCGACAATCTCTTCGGCGGTGGCTTTGCGGGTGGTCGGCCAGTGATAGGAATAGCCGTTGATCTTGTCTGACGTGCACTTGAACATTCTTCCTTCTTCCACAAACCACTGTTCCCGGTAGTTCTCGTAATTCATCGCCGCCAGGGCTTTGAACAGCTCGGTGTTTTCGCCGCAGTCGATATAGCCTTTTGAAACCATCTCTGACTGTGTGACGGGGGATTCAAACGCGCATAATAGACAACCCGATGTAACATCTACATACAACACGTTAGATTCAAGACCCCGCATAAGAAATTTATATCCAATCCCTTTCAGCCACTCGATCAGCTCTTTTCGCTTCTCCGGATTCTCAACCCGAACAAAGCAGGGGGTAGTGAAGGTCATTGCTCGTTGAGTTTTTGAATGAATACGTCCATGTAGAAACAACTATGCTCACCGCATTGCGTCGCCGTATTTGCACATTCATTCGTACTGTCGTTTCTGAAAAAGCAGCACTTTCGGTGCGCCTCCACCGCTCTTGCTTTCAGCGCTTCGATCTTCTCTTCTGCGTCCTGCTCGGCAAGCTCGACGGCTCGACGGGCTGTTGATGCGTCAACCATCCTCCATTGACCGTCAACCACCTCTGATCTGTTATTGATAAATTCCTCTGCTCGTTTGCTTTTCATTTCATTATCTTTTCATAAAACACATCCAATGGGTTTTTGAGGCTTTACCGGACTTATGACCGAACAAGGGTTGCTGTCCGAAAATTTCCAACAGTTTGCTAACCGGGATTTGAACCTCATTCCATTTGAAAATTAAGATCCCGAACGGCTCAAGAACCCGCATACATTCATCAAAGCCTCGTTTTAGATCCGTTTCCCATGACGGGAATAATCGGCCATACTTTTGTGCGGTATAACTGTTTGCGCCCAACCGGTTAAAATGCGGCGGATCGAATACTACAAGTTTGAAGGATTCATCCTCAAAAGGCATATTCCGAAAATCAGCTATCAGATCCGGGTGTACTCGAACACGCCTACCGTCACATGCGATAAATTCTTCTTCCCGAATATCCATGTAAATCGCATCCGGATCTGCTTTGTCAAACCACATCATTCTACCACCACAGCAGGCATCAAGTATTTTCTTGTCGGTTTTCATCTCCCACTCCTTTCCGCCCTCGATAGGGCTTCCCGTTTAATCTTGTTGATCTGCTTGCGTGTCACCTGAAATACCCCCCCCCGAAAGGTGTTGCAGGTCTTTGACCTTCTCAGCGGGGATTTCGTCGATAAATTCACCGGTGCGATGGCTGTAAAGGGTTACCATTTCCGGGTTGATCGTTTGGTTGATTTCGACTTTCATTGTGGTAGGTTTGTGATGGTTACAAACTTTCTTGATCTTTTTGTAGTCTTTCGAGCAGGCGATCTGCGAAGTCTACAGCATAATCTACGGCGGCGTTCTTGTCGTTAAATTCAGCATCAGTGCTGGATATTAAGCCCGAGAGGATCATGCACGACATGTATTCGCGCTTGCTAAGTCCCCCGCACATCATATACCCTTTACCGTAGTTTACCATCTCTTCGCAGGGGAATGCGCTTGCGCTTCCTAACCATGTGCTTGATTTGTCTTTCATTTTGCCTCAAATGATTATCTGGTTTTTAATAGTTTTGCGTATCTGTCTTTCGGCGTATCCCCGATGTGGATTAATCCTGCTTCTTTCAGCCTTTCGAGCTCTTCGACCATCTCAAACCAACTGATCGAGAGTTTGTCGTAGATACTCCGGAAAACAATGTTCAGCGGCTCGATTCTTTTCTCTTTTCGCTCGGCGGTCAGTTGCTCGATAGTTTCAAGGACGGTCATTTCTCTTTGCTTTTGAAGTAGTTTAACAGTTCATCCAAACTCATCAGGAGGGTAAATCTTTCCTTGTCGTGACATCTGGTGTCGGCAACTTCGGAACAGGTGTAGTTATCTTTCATCGCTATTTCTTGACAAAACCCCGTTGTATGGCTTCGTGGTTACGCGCTTTTTCGCGCTTCTCTTTGAGAATAAAATCCCGGCTGGCGTAAGAGTTGAAAGTGTTGATCGCGCTGCGGCAGCGCTTGGTGGCTCCCTTGTTGCACATGTCGGTCAGAATGCGGATTACATCCTCGTCGTCCATGCGCTCGACAATCGCCTGAGCCTGGCGCAAGGTGATCGGAAACTCCATCAACTGAACCGAGGGTGTATGGGTCTCGATCCACCGCAGCATATCCTGGGCTTTCTGCGAAACTTCACGCGCGCGCGTTTTGTCTTTACCAGAAAAAAACTGTGTGTGTGCTTTCTTATCATTCTTTACATTCTTTACATTCTTGTTTGTGCTTTTCTGCGGATTTTCTGCCGGCTTTCTGTCGGCTTTCTGCTGATCTTCTGTTGTATCGTCTGCTGTACTTTCTGTTGTATCGTCTGATTGGTATGCGTCGTAATTAACTATTGAAATAGTGTTTATTACATTGGATTTCTGTTGTACTATCTGCCGATCTTTTTCGAGCTCATTTAAATACCGTTTTACTTTAGTTCTCGACCACTTCCACCGGGTTGCCAATGTTTCCTGGGCAATGGCCGTGTCGCCTCGTTTTATCTCGACTTTGTTCCCACGCACATACATGTTCATCCCTTTGTGGTTGGCGAGCATAAGCAGGTCGATCCATGCCATAACCCGGGTAAACGGCTCACTGAAATAATCCGGATGCTCTATGATCTGACGGTGAAGTTTTATCCAGCCTTCCATTACAATCCTTTTTGCTCTTTAAGCCTTTTAACCTCCTGCTGATAGTGCTTGATCAGCACCGCATATTCGGTCGGCCCGATTTTACTGATGTTGTGTCTTTTGATGTCCAAATAGGGAATAACCTTATCCCCGTACTTCTCGATAAGACCGTGATTATATCCGATCATATTGCCTTCGTCGAACCTGTTACAACTCCTACATTGTAGATTCACGTTAGATTCATCGTAGCGTAAACTCATGTGTTTCCGGTTGACATAATGACCTGCATCCGCATCCTTCCAAAAAACCACTTTTCCGCACGAAATACAGCGTCCGTAACCGTTGCTGTCGGAATCCCTCAGTCGGACATATTCGCTGAAAATTCGGTCTAATTTGGCCTTGTAATTCATTGGTAACACCTCCCATCCAATCTAACCTGCTCCTTTACGAAACTTATCTGCGTCCTGAGATTATCAGATTGATGTTTGCAGGTGGCGTTGATCCGGTCCAACCACTTGACTAACCTGTTTTCATGCCGGCAGCAACTCGTCAGGTATTTGTTGGCTACCGTGGCCGCCATGCAATCGATTCGATCTTTGTTTTCCTCGAAAGCCCTATTGATGGCTTCCTCCTGCAGGAAAACAGCCTCGGCAAGCATCTCACCGGATCGGGCCATGTAGACGTTGAGAGTGGATAGCCGGTCGAGCAATACATTGATTTCACCGGAATAAGGGGCGTTGAGATACTGCTGTATATCGTGGGCTTCCCTGCAAAGCGGTTCGAGCCTGCCAACCATTGTTTCAGGCAGTAACTCCCCATTGCACTCCACCAGAATATCATCCATCATGCGATCATTTTTAAAAGTTTACTTTTGATCTCTTCTTTGTACTTATTGGCCTTTTCAAGCTGTTTCAGGCAAAAATCGATGAAAGGCTCATCCCGTTCTACCCGAAGTATTTTAAGAGCCAAATCCGGATTCTGAACCCGAGGATCGTATGCTATGAAATCACACCATTTTCGACTTGTTACGATCAGGTTACCCTGAATCTGGGTGTAATACCCTCGGTTCAGCTTCTTCAAATCCTCCTGCGTTTCCAATAGGAGGTACTCTACATAATTTTTCCCGCTGTAAGGACACTTGATCTCAATGATCCCATCTTCACCTACCAATCCATCCGGGGAACCGCCGAAATATTCGTTATAGCGTATGAAGCCGCATAAATCGACTTTATTACCCGTTCTGGCTTCATACTGCATTCGTGCCTCGTCTTCATACTGCTGCCCCCATTTGACCTCTTTGTTGTTGAGTTCCTTGTAATCTAGGATTGTTCCATTGGTGATCTGCTCGGATATTTTGTCGTAAACGTAATCCTTACTCTTTTCGGAAAGTTTACCTGCCTCCTTGTTGGCTTTACTTTTGGGCTCGGAGAGGAGATCGTCCAGCTCCGAGCTCGTAAACATTTCCAATCTGCCCGAATACCATTCAGGAGTTCTCTGTAGCTGTTCCATGCTCTTTGGCTATATCTTTCAAACCGAAAGCGTTGTTTGCGATCTGCTGCTCGGCAAAGCTCTTTTCCTCCGGTTTGTCTTTTCTTCCCAGGGCCTTGCTGAGTAATTCGTCGTACTTGGCTTTGTCGATATGACCCCTTAAAAGCGCGTCTTTGGCCTCTTGCTCGGTGGAAATCGTTTCAGGATCGATCTCATTGGGAATAACCCTTGCTTCTACCGGGATAGGCCGTGCGTCGTAGAGTTCTTCAGCGGTCTGCATGCCCATTCCGATCTCAGGAGCGTAAGTCCGGGCGAAGAATGCCCCGGCGCGATATTGAAGCATCAGCTGGGGAATCGTCTGCCATTTCGAACCGTTTTTGGAATACCAACCCTCTTTCTTGGCCATATTGATGTCCACCCAAGCACCTTCGAGCTTTTCGTCCGATTTGTCATAAGCCCACGCCCGGCATCCCCAATCGTCCTGTCCTTCGGTTCCGCGCCACTCGTAGCGGATCGGAGAAAAACGACCGCTGACGTTTAGTGCCGCAATCAGGAATTTGGACGACCAACCCGGATTGCCATGTACGATATAAAGGTTCTGCATAACCATCAGGGGGGACATCTTGATACGGTTAGCCATCTCAAGGGCGACAATGCAGTTGGGAAGGTTCTTTTCTCCCTGGTACATCACCGGGACGATTGTTGAACTGCAAAGGGCTTTTGCCATCCTTTGGGCGTTCTCGAAGTTGTTTTGCGACCCGAAGACCAACATACTGTTGTCCTCGATCACGGTAAGTTTGTTTTCTGATTCCATAACTATGATTTTTGAGGTTTGAGGGAGATTAGGGTCTCCTTTGCGGATGGCTCCGATTCGAACGGACTTCCCTTGATATGAATTAGAATTTCGGTTTCCCTGTTGGCCAATTAGGCCGCCATCCTGCCGGTCTTTCCCGGCGGTCAACCAACGTATCGATGGTGCGTCTCGCGTTCAATAATGGTCTACTCTTCTCATCTGACCTTGCGGACAGGGCAGGATTCGAACCTGCAATGAGTGCTTACGGTAAGCGTCTTTTACACACTCATTAATGCTGCTCGCCTTGTTCGGTATACTTACCACATATATTAGCGTCTACCAATTCCGCCACCTGTCCAAATTGCCCGTCTTTCCGGGCTGTCAATATGCTTGTTGATTCCAAAATATTTCCCGAAAACCTGGTTTCTGACCATCTTTAGTGTAGAAATACCTCTTGTAGCGACCGATAATTTTGCCGTTCTCATCAAACAGAATAACCCATTCATCGCCTATTGGGAGCCCGTCATGACGGAGCCTTGAGATAATCTTCCGTGCATCTACAGTACCGCCTACCTTGTTCATCTCGGCGGTTGTCATAATCCTGCCTTGCAGTAAAGCCGCTTTGATCTTCTTTTGGGGTTCCGCTAAATAGTCCATAATTATTCTGTTTCGATAAATTCACCATTCACAAGAGTATAGAAAGTGTCGGCCTTGATTTTCTCTCCGTCAACTTTAATAGACTGAACATTGATAATTTCGTAATTGTCATTCTGCTCTGCCAGTACAATCCAACAGCCAAGACTTCCTTTAGCTTTTGATTTATAACCGATAGCCATTGCAACTGAACCTTTACCTGACACTATGGCTGCTGACCGGTTGCCGGTGTTGGTAGCTGCTGACCGGTTGCCGGTGTTGGTAGCTGCTGACCAGTCGCCGGTGTTGGTAGCTGCTGACTGGTTGCCGGTG
>ENA-OPNV01000307-OPNV01000307.1-human-gut-metagenome-genome-assembly--contig:-NODE-307-length-34218-cov-2.895325_pt1 | contig 34218 bp, 29 predicted proteins | sample MGYA00241542_ERZ501781 | MGnify/ENA primary metagenome ERZ501781 (study PRJEB25962, sample SAMEA2042609) | human gut metagenome | biome: human gut; feature: human-associated habitat; material: faeces...
CTGCAAAGACACGATGTGCCTGCGCCGGATCAGGAGCGCATCCTGGCCCACGCCAAAAGCCACCGGGAGCAGGCCGAAACCATCCTGCGGGACAATGAAATGGTGTTGGCTCTGCCCCGACTGACAGAGGAAGCCTTTGAACGATACCCGATGTCCCTGCCCCTGTCAGGATCGTTCTATGAACGTGATATACCGTATACCTATCAGGAGTATCTGGAACACATCGATCAGACAGAACAGTTCGCGGCAGTGCACCCACGCTGCCGCCTGGAACTGACCGCCGACAGCACCTTCCGCAATTTGCAGATCGTCATGCACGAGGGGCGGTGGGCCATGGTGTCCAAGGAAAAATCACCCGCCATACATTTTGTCATCCGTCACGCCAAGCTTCGTAGTGCTATTGAGAGCTTTGAGCCGCCGCTGGTGGAGGAGTGACAGCCCGCGCGGTCAGTAAGCACCGGCGTGTTTGTGGTCAAAATTATGGTCAAATCCCCGTTCTGGCGCAGAAGAAAAGCCCTGTAACCGGCATGGTTACAGGGCTTTTCACTGGCGCAGTGGGAGGGATTCGAACCCTCGTGCCGCTTTTGACGACAACACGATTTCCAGTCGTGCTCGTTATGACCACTTCGATACCACTGCATCTGTTCTGCTGCGACAACAGCATTGATTATTATAGCAAAAGCTGCGGAATTGTCAAGGGAAAAATTCATAAAACAGCGGGAAATTTTAAGATGAGCCGCCGGAAGAAAAATTCCCGGCCGGGAAGCATACGCTGGAACGGTCCGGCCCGCCACGCCTGGGAATATGAGCCGGACATGGATAAACATTCCCCGCAAAGTGCCCGGAAACGCTAAGAAAAAGACAAAAAATAATAAATTTTGCAGAAATCCGGAATACAGGGGGTGGACAAGAGGCCAAATCTGGTGTAGAATCTAGGGCAGTATGTGGTGGCATAGGGCCACCCAGTAGTAAGATGAGGTGAAGACAATGGCACAAGCTTTCTTTGGCGGCGTTCATCCCAACGATATGAAGGCCGCAACCAATGAAAAGGCCATCGAACAGCTGGCAGCCCCGGCTGAGGTGGTCATTCCCATGTCTATGCACATCGGTGCACCCTGCAAGCCCATCGTTGCGGTGGGCGACAAGGTAAAAATTGGACAGAGGATCGGCGAACCCGGCGGATTTGTTTCCGCCCCCATCCACGCCAGCATCTCCGGCACGGTCAAGGCCGTGGAGCCCCGTCCCTTCTCTATGGGCGGCAAGATGATGTCCGTGGTCATTGAAAACGATTTCCAGGATGAGGTCTCCGAGGAAGTCAAGCCCGTGGCGGATCCCGACAGCCTGACGCCCGAGCAGCTGGTGGAGATCGTCAAGAACGCCGGCATCGTGGGCCAGGGCGGTGCGACCTTCCCCACCCATGTCAAGCTCTCCGGCGGTATCGGAAAGGTGGATACCGTCATTATTAACGCAGGCGAGTGTGAGCCTTACATAACAAGCGACTACCGTGAGATGATGGAGAACGCTGACGATGTTATGTGCGGAATAAAGCTCGTGCGTGATATGCTGGGGCTTAAAAAGGTCGTTATCGGTATTGAGGACAACAAGCCACAGGCTATAAAGCTTATGCGTGAAAAGTCGGCTGATTATGAAAGTATCGAAGTAAAGGTGCTGAAGTCATGCTATCCTCAGGGTGCAGAAAAGGTGATAATATTCAACGCCACGGGACGTGTAGTTGGCGAGGGTCAGCTTCCGTCAGATCAGGGCGTTATCGTAATGAACGTTACCACAGCAGGCTTTATCGGCGAGTATTCCAAAACAGGTATGCCACTCATATCAAAGCGTATAACTGTTGACGGTGACGTGGTATCTACTCCATGCAATGTGAAAGTACCTATAGGAACTTCTGCGGAGGATATACTGAAATTCGGTGACTGCGATAAAGAAAAGGTTAGAAAAGCCCTTTTTGGCGGTCCTATGATGGGAATGTGCCTTTATGAGCTTGACACCCCTGTGACAAAGACCACAAACGCCATTCTTGCATTTGGTGAAAAGGCTGATAAGAAAAAGGGCATCGAGGACAGATGCGCACAGACAAACTGCATAAAGTGCGGACGATGTATCTCTGCTTGTCCGCTGAATCTTATGCCTACAGAGCTTGAAAAGGCTTATGACAGGCGTGATAAGGAAGCTCTTATGAAGCTCAAGGTGGGTCTTTGCATGAACTGCGGTTCGTGTTCATACGTCTGTCCTGCAAAGAGAGATCTTGCAGAGAAAAATCAGCTTGCAAAAGCTTTCATAAGAACATAAGGAGGTAAGAAAATATGGAAAAAATGCTTGTCAGCCCTTCACCTCAGATAAGGGATAATATTTCTACCTCTAAGGTGATGACCCATGTGCTTGTGGCGCTTTGCCCTGCACTTGCAATGTCTGCCTACGTTTTCGGCGGACGTGCGCTCATGCTCACAGGCTTCTGCATGATAACGGCACTCATATGGGAAAGGCTTTGCAATCTTATAATGAAAAGACCTGATTCCACAAAGGATGTTTCGGCACTTGTGACCGGTATGCTTTTAGCGTTCAATCTCCCTGTGACAATGCCTTATTGGCAGGCTGCTATCGGCACATTCGTTGCTATCGTTATAGTAAAGCAGCTTTTCGGCGGTCTGGGACAGAATTTTGCCAACCCTGCTATAGTGGGAAGAATAGTTCTTATGCTTGCTTTCACAGGCAACATGACCCATTGGGTAGTGCCTTTCTATGACCCTGACAATATCGTGACAGGTGCAACACCTCTTGCGGCGGCACATTCCGCCCCTGCCGATTATCTCGACCTTTTCCTTGGAAAAGTAGGCGGCTGTCTTGGCGAGGTGTCTGCGGCGGCTTTGCTCATTGGCGGCATATACCTTATAATGATGAAGATAATCTCAGTACATACACCTCTTGCATTTATCGGCACAGTTTTCGTGTTCTCATATCTTTGCGGCGAGGACGGCATCTATCAGATACTTGCAGGCGGCGTAATGCTCGGTGCATTCTTTATGGCAACTGACTATGTTACAACTCCTGTTACAAAAACAGGCAAGGTGATATTCGGTATCGGCTGTGGTATCATCACTTGTGTGATACGCTTCTTCGGCTCTTATCCTGAGGGTGTTTCATTCTCAATACTGCTTATGAATATACTTACACCATATATCGACATGATAACAAAAACAAAGCCTTTAGGGGCTATAGCAAAGAAGAAGGAGGCGAAGTCTGAATGAAAGATAAAATAATGCCTCCATTGGTGCTGACTATAATATGTATAGTTGTCAGCGGACTTTTGGTGCTTGCCTATAATGCCACATATGTTGACAATACAGGTGTTCTTACAGACGATATGAAAAAGGGCTGTGAGGAGATATTCGGCAAGGGCGATTATGAGATAATGCTTGACGGCGAGGGTGACAGCAAGACCCCTGTCACATTTGATACAGAGGGCGTGAACTCCATTATCACAGATAAAGATAACGGCAGATGCGTTATCGAGATAACTGAGGACGGCTATTCAAAGGGTGGACTTCATCTGCTTATCGGTATAAACAGCGAGGGAACTGTGGAGGGGATAGAATTTCTCTCTATAGGCGAAACTCCGGGTCTTGGCACAAAGGTGCAGGACGATAGTTTTCTTTCAAAGCTAAAGGGCTTTGGTGTTGACACTGATGAAAATTCTATCGACAATGTTACCGCTGCCACCTATTCTTCAAAGGGAATGAAATCTGCGTGCAAAAAGGCTGTGAAGCTTTTTGACGAGCATAAGGAGGAGATACTCAATGGCTGAGAAAAATTCTAATCTGTATGAATTTACAAAGGGTATCATAAAGCAAAACCCGACGCTTGTTACGCTTCTTGGTATGTGTCCGACCCTTGCGGTCACAACAATGGCGAAAAACGGTATCGGCATGGGACTTGCCACAACGTTCGTGCTTGTCTGCTCAAACTTTGTTATATCCCTTTTGAAAAACGTTATCCCAAAGGCTGTAAGACTGCCTTGCTTTATCGTAATAATCGCAGGCTTTGTTACACTTATCGAGTTTCTTATGAAAGGCTATATACCTGAGCTTTACAGTGCCTTAGGCGTATTCCTGTCCCTTATCACGGTAAACTGTATTATCCTTGGCAGAGCGGAGGCTTTTGCCAGCAAGAACAAGATATTCCCGTCAGTCCTTGACGGACTTGGAATGGGTCTTGGATTTACACTTTCACTTTTCACAATGGGTTCTATAAGAGAGATACTTGGCACAGGCTCATGGTTCGGCTTCAAGATACCTTTCCTGTGCGACGATCCTATGACAGTGTTCATCATGCCGGCAGGCGGATTTTTCGTGCTTGGCTGTCTTATCGCACTTGTGAACAAGATAGCGAACAAGAAGCCGCCAAAGGAGATATCCTGCTCAGGCTGCCCAAATGCAGCTTTGTGCAAGGGGCAGTGCAGAACAGAGAGTGAGGAGGCATAAAAATGAGCTACATACTTATACTTATCGGCTGTGTGTTCGTAAATAACGTTGTGCTTTCTCAGTTCATGGGAATATGTCCTTTCCTTGGCGTATCAAAGCAGATGAAATCATCTGTGGGTATGGGCGCGGCGGTAATATTCGTTATGATATGCGCAACAGCTATCACATATCCTGTATACAGACTGCTTGAGCATTTCGGCATAGAGTATCTAAAAACAGTGGCATTCATACTTGTTATAGCAATGTTCGTTCAGCTTGTTGAGATAGTCATGAAAAAGATGATGCCGCCTCTCTATAAGGCACTGGGCGTTTATCTGCCTCTTATCACAACCAACTGTGCAGTTCTCGGTGTTACTATCGGGAACATAGACAACGGCTATAATTTTCTTCAGTCCCTTACAAACGCACTTGGAACAGGACTTGCGTTTACTCTTGCCCTCTTGCTTTTCAGCGGAGTAAGAGCAAGGATAGAAAACTGCGATTTTCCTGAAACTTTCAAGGGCGTGCCTGCAACGCTCATTGCGGCGTCTATCGTTTCGCTAAGCTTTATGGGCTTTTCGGGAATAATCTGATAATAATTTATCGATATGAAACGATCAAGGGTTGAATTTACAAAGCCGATGAAAAAGACCCACACTATATTGATACCATCAATGCTTGACTTCCACTTTCCGCTACTTAAATATGCATTTCTTAGCGGCGGATATAAGTGCGACGTTATCGGGGTGAACGAATACAGTCGGTCACAAATGATAAACGCAGGCTGGGAATATTCAAATAATGATGTCTGCTTTCCCTGCAACCTCATAATAGGACAGTTCATATGTGCATTGAAAAGCGGCAAATATGACACCGCAAAAACAGCCCTGCTGCTGCCTCAAACAGGAGGAGGGTGCAGAGCGTGCAATTACATTATGCTGCTGCGAAAAGCTCTTTTGAAAGCCGGTCTGCAAAATGTTCCTGTGGTGTCACTTAATGTCAGCGGTGTTGAGAAACACAGCGGATTTTCCATAACGCCTAAAATGGTGCTGACGGCTTGTGCAGCGATCTATTACAGTGACTTGCTTTTGTATCTTTATAATGAGCTTTCACCCTATGAACTAAAAAAGGGTGAAACGCTTGATAAAGTCCGCCTATGGAACAGCAGGCTGTCACGGCTCTTTGAACATGGCAAAGCAGCCGATCCGATCTCAATGTGCGTCATATTCCGCAAGATATGCGAAAGCTTTGCTACAATAAATTGTGATAAAAGCAGATCGGTCAAAAAGGTCGCCGTAACAGGGGAGCTTTACATAAAATTCTGTGCTCTCGGCAACGGCGAAACGGAGAAATACCTCCGTGATCTCGGTTGTCATATATATATGAGCGGCTTTGTTCCATACATAATGTACCTTACCGATTCCTGTACAAATGATGATAACATTTACGGAAGAAAAACCTTGGCAGGTGTGGGAGCAAAAGTCCTTATTGCCTATATGAAAACGCTTTGGTGCAAAATGAATTCTGCACTTGTACAAAACGGTTTCGAGCCTATGGAAGACTATAGATCCTTGAAAAGCTACGGTGAAAACTTTGGCTGCCTTGGCGAAACAATGGGGGACGGCTGGCTTATCGGTGCAGAAATGTGTTCAGCGTTGAAGAACGGCTGCAAAGGTGTTGTGATGCTGTTGCCGTTTGGCTGCCTTGTGAGCCACACCTGTGCAAGAGGCATAATAAAGCGTATAAAAAAGCTCTACCCAGACAGCATCATAACGGCGGTAGATCACGATTCGGGAACAGCGGACGTTAATATCAAAAACCGCATTAAGATGACCCTTGATTTTATGGATAATAATATAATAAAACACAACAAAAACTGAAATTCTGAAAGAGGAGAATGATATGGAATATTTGATCCCTTTGGCTATATTTGCCGCTTTGGGCATATTGGCAGGCGTTCTGCTGACGGTGGCTTCAAAGGTTTTCGCCGTTGAGGTGGATGAGCGTGTTGACGCTATCGCAGAAGCGCTTCCGCAGGCAAACTGTGGTGCTTGTGGCTTTTCAGGCTGTGCAGACTATGCCGACGCTATCGTGAACAAGGGTGCGGAATGTAACCTTTGCCGTCCGGGAGGCGAGGCTGCTGCAAAGAAGATAGCCGAGATAATGGGCGTTGAAGTGACTGCAGCAGAGCCACAGGTGGCTTTCGTGCGCTGTTCGGGAGATTGCTCTCATACACCGCATAAATACGATTTTGACGGCATTCAGAGCTGTGCGGCGTGCAACAGGTTTTATGACGGAAGCAAGCTTTGCACAAGCGGCTGTTTAGGCTACGGCGATTGTATCAAGGTCTGCTCTCAGGGGGCAATATCTATCGTTGACGGCATTGCCGTTATTGACAAAGCAAAGTGCATGGGCTGTGGGCTTTGCGCAAAAGCCTGTCCAAATGGTCTTATCGCAGTGAGAAGGATCTCTCAGGCTGTGGATATCTGCTGTTCATCAAGAGATGTGGGCAGAGTGACAAGGTCTGTTTGTCCTAACGGCTGTATAGGCTGTAAGCTGTGCGAGAAAAACTGTCCGTCAGGTGCCGTTACAGTGCAGAACAACCACGCTGTTATCGACTATGAAAAGTGTACAAACTGCGGAAAGTGTGCAGAGGTGTGCCGTGTCCACGCTATCAGGTCTATCATGGGCGAAAAAGTGGAAGTGCAGTAAAATATTTTGCTTTAAAGGCTCTCTTGACGTTTATGCGTCAGGGGAGCTTTTTTTGTGCCAAAAATACACAGCCAATTTTGTGCAGTGTTCACGAAAAGTTCAGCGTTTGTTGACAGATACTTATAAATGATTTATAATACTATTTGTACGAATAATTGTCAGCGGCAAGAAAAATATAGCCGAACTTTAAGGAGAACACAAAAGAATGAACATTAAAGGCTACAGAATTATCAGTGAAAAAAACGTTTTCAGACGGATAGCGGCACTTTTGACAACGCTCTTGCTCGTTATCACAGTGATCCCCGAGGGCTTCTCTACAGCTATAACATCGGTGGCAGAAGCGGCAGATACGGCTGTGACAGGTGCGTATTTTGATACAGACGGCATGGAAATCGTCACTTATAACGTGGTTAATGACTTCGGTGCAGACAACACAGGAAACGCCATGACCGAAAAGCAGATACAGCAGGCACTTGACGCTGCACAGGAAAATTCAGGGCAGGGCATTTTCACAAAGGTCGTGATACCAAAGGGAACGTATCTTATTTCTTCTGCACTTGTGGTATACAGCGATACTTGGATATACTGTGAAGAGGGCGTTGAAATAAAAAGGTGCATTTCATATGGACCTATGCTCAGGTGCGATAATAATGGTATCGGCGGCTATGACGGCGTTAAAAATGTTATCGTTGAGGGCGGGCTTTGGAACGGAAACACAGATCAGTGGCCAAATACCGCAGATTTTTCAAATATCAGATTTGCACATTGCAGAAATATTCTTCTGAAAGATATGCACGTCAAAAATAACGAGAACGGTCATCATATGGAGATAGGCGGTGCGGCTGACGTCACCATAGAGGGCTGTACTTTTACAGGATATACAGGCTACAGGAAAAAAGAAGCTATTCAGCTTGATTGCATGAACAACAGCAGAGTTTTTGCAGGCTATGCGCCTTTTGATGATACATCATGCGAAAATGTGGTCATAAAGAATAATCTTTTCTCAGGCATTTGCAGAGGTCTTGGTTCTCATTCCGCCACTCTGGGTATCTATTATACAGATATCCTTATTGAGGGCAACGTTTTTGAGAACCTCGACGATGTGGCAATGATAATGTACAATTATAAGAATTGTACCATAACAAATAACACTATCACAAACTGCGCAAGCGGTATAGAGTTCAAGGCAATGTCCAGCCTGCCTAACAACAATTTCAATCCCCCGGTGGTGAAGTCTATGGAGGAAGCAGTTGACGGCTTTGAGGACGATGCAAACTCTGTTATTTCATCTAACACTATCTCTGTAAGCGGTGATGACGAATATGGTATTACAAGCGGCATACGCCTGACAGGGTATGAGGTCAAGGACAACGGTGTTATCCCTGACTATAATTTCAGAGTGGCAGGAGTAAAGATCGTCGAAAATCGAATCGAGAGCAACGGAACCACTATCGCACTTAATGACGCTGAGAATTGCAGTATCGAATCAAATATTCTCGTTACAAAGCAGGACGGTGTTAATTACAAGGATAAAAATGGTCTTACCCTCAACGACTGCGACAATATAAAGATAACAGATAACTATATTTCAGGCTCAGCCAGAAACGGTGCTTCCGTTACTGACAGCTCAGGGAATACCCTTGAGAATAATACCATAGAGAACGTTGGAATGAACGGAATAAATATCTACAACGGCTCTGAGAAAAATATTGCAAGCTCAAACAGCGTAAATTCAGCGAAAAAGCATGGTATAGCAGTGGCTGCAAATTCTTCCGCTGTGATAAAGTCCAACAGCATTTCAAAGGCGGGGGACACGGGCATTCTTATTTATAACGGCTCAAGGGGCGAGTGCTCAGGCAACAAAGTTAAAAATGCCGTGGGGCATGGTATCGTGTTCAGCAAGAAAGCTTCGGGCAAGGCGGCTTCAAACACTGTTTCTGGCGCTGGCAAGCATGGCGTGCTTGTTACAGACCACTGTGGCAGTGTGGCTCTAAGCTCAAATAAGATATCAAACAGCAAGCAGAACGGCATTTGCGTGTCAAATTACAGCAGTTCTGCGAGTGTAAATTCAAACAGCATAAGTGGCTCAGGAAAAAGCGGCATAAGCGTAAGCTCTCACAGCAAGGCTTCGCTGAAAGACAACGCTGTGAACGGCTCAAAGTCTGCGGCAGTGTCAAAGAGCGCTGATTCTTCTATCAGCTTGCCAAGAGTATCAGGATTGTCTGTTAATTCTGTGAATAACACGGATATACAGATCAGTTTTTCTGGCAGATCAACTAACAAATGCGGCTATGAGATATACAGGAAAACAGGCGCAAAGGGAAAATATTCTGCCGTGGGGACGACTGCAAAAGGAAAGTTTACAGATGGATTTTTCAAGGCAAACACAGATTATTATTACAAAGTACGCTGTTATGAAACTGTGTCAGGCAAGAGGGTATACGGTGGATATTCCGCTGAGATAAAGGTAAGATCAGCAACGAAAAGATCTGTCGGGAAGGCGTCTGTCAAGGTGTCAGATCAGGTGTGGACAGGTAAGGCGCTGAAGCCTGCTGTCACTGTAAAGGACGGAAATGTCACCCTCAAAAAGGACAGGGACTATACTGTAAGCTACTCCGCAAACAAGGGCATAGGCACTGCTAAGGTGACTGTCACAGGGAAGGGAAGCTACACAGGCAAGATCACAAAGACTTTCAAGATAAACCCACAGGGACAGAGCATTTCTGCCAAGGGCGACAAGAGCGGAAAGAAGATAGCGGTCACTCTTGCAAAGCACAGCTCAAATTCAGGCTATCAAGTGTCATATGCCGACAACAGCGGCTTTAAGAACAGCAAGTCCTTGTGGCTCAGCGGAAACTCAAAGAACAAAGGCACAATAAAAGGTCTTAAAAGCAAAAAGACATATTACGTCAAGGCAAGGGATTATAAGACCATTGGCAAGACCAAAGTGTACGGCAAGTGGTCGGCTGTGAAGAAGGTAAGTATTTAGGGCAAAAAATTTTCCAAGCCGATTGACAAGGCTCTTATAATGTGGTATAATTCAAGATATGACAAGGAAGGTGAATATAATGACCAATGTTGTAAAGGGCGATCAGGTAAAGGATTCATACGGCAAGATCTATGATGTTATCGAAGTTCATGAGCATAATGTTATGGTGCTTGAGCCGGGTAAGCCATACTGGGAGCGTATCTGCATGGGACGTTTTGATTTCGACTCATATTTCAGAAGAGCAGATGAGCCTATGACAGATGATATGCCTCGTCCAATGGGCATCGATGAAGAAGATTTCGATGAGGACGAAGAGGAAGAAGAATAAGATTTATTGCGGTTGGCTTTTGTCAACCGCATTTTTATTGCACAAAAACGCCACGGAGATATTCTCTCCGTGGCGTTTTTCTTTGGGCGGAATAGCCACTTTTATGCTGTTTCTTCTGCGAAGTTTCCTGTGTAGAGCTGATAATACTTGCCCTTTTTGGCAATAAGCTCGTCATGTGTGCCACGCTCGATTATCCTGCCCTGCTCAAGTACCATTATGCAGTCTGAGTTTCTGACAGTTGAAAGTCTGTGGGCGATAACGAATGTTGTTCTGCCCTGCATGAGAGCGTCCATACCAGCCTGAACAAGACTCTCTGTTCTTGTGTCGATAGAGGAGGTAGCCTCGTCAAGGATAAGAACAGGAGGATCGCCGACTGCCGCTCTTGCAATGGCTATGAGCTGACGCTGACCCTGTGAAAGGTTCGAGCCGTCGCCTGTGAGAACAGTGTTGTAGCCGTCAGGAAGTCTTTCTATAAAGCCGTTTGCGTTTGCAAGTCTTGCGGCTGCCATACATTCCTCGTCGGTGGCGTCAAGGTTGCCGTAGCGGATGTTTTCCATTACTGTGCCTGTGAAAAGGTGTGTATCCTGCAAAACTATGCCGAGAGTTTTTCTCAGAGCAGGCTTCTTTATCTTTGTAATGTTTATTCCGTCATAGCGTATCTTGCCGTCCTGAATGTCATAAAAGCGGTTGATAAGATTTGTGATAGTTGTCTTTCCTGCGCCTGTTGAGCCAACAAAAGCTATCTTCTGACCAGGCTTTGCAAAAAGCTTTACGTCATGAAGAACGATCTTGCTGTCGTCATATCCGAAGTCAACACCGTCAAATACGACCTCGCCCTCCATTTTCTTGTAGTCAACAGTGCCGTCAGCCTGATGACGATGCTTCCAAGCCCATATGCCTGTACGCTCTTTGCATTCTTCAAGCTCACCATTCTGGTTGTATTTTGCATTAACGAACTCAACATAGCCCTCGTCTGTTTCAGGCTTCTGGTCGAGGAGGTCAAACACTCTGCTTGCGCCTGCGGTAGCCTGAACAACGAATGCCATTTGCTGGCTTATCTGTGTGATAGGCTGTGTGAAGTTCTTGTTAAGGGATACAAATGTTACGATAGTGCCGAGGGTAAGACCTGCATAGCCGTTTATGGCAAGGATAGCTCCCACAATGGCACAAAGCACATAGCTGAGGTTTCCGATATTTGCGTTTATCGGCATCATGATGTTAGCGTACTTGTTAGCTTCGTTTGCACTGACTCTCAGCTTGTCATTTATCTTTATAAAGTCTTCTATTGCCTTATCCTCGTGACAGAACACTTTTACCACTTTCTGTCCGTCAAGCATTTCTTCGATAAAGCCGTCAACTGCGCCAAGGTCACGCTGCTGAGCCGCAAAGTGCGCTCCTGACTTTGAAGCAAGATCGTTAGTCACCTTTACCATTACAAATGCCATTGCGATAGAGAGTATGGTAAGAGGAATGTTGAGGATTATCATGGAAACGAGGGTGGATATAAGTGTTGCAAGAGAGTTTATAAGCTGAGGTATGCTCTGGCTGATAAACTGTCTGAGAGTATCAACGTCATTTGTGTATACTGACATGATGTCGCCATGCGGGTGTGTGTCAAAATACTTGATAGGAAGTGTTTCCATGTTGAGAAACAGATCATCTCTTATGTTTCTCAGCGTACCCTGACCGATGTTTACCATTATCCTGTTGTATGCGTATGAAGCCGCAATGCCCACAACGTATACTACTGCAAGACCACCGAGAGCCTTTGCAAGGGGTGAAAAATCATGGCTGGAGGTCTTTAGCATCGGTGTGATGTAGTCATCAACAAGTGACTGCATGAACATCATTCCCGCAAGTGTGGTGACAGCCTGAATAAGTATGCACGCCACAACCATTATAAATGAGAACTTGTAGTTTTTGAGCATATATTTCATTACTCTGCCGAGGACTTTCATCTGGTCGCCTGACATTTTAGGCTTGCCGCCCATTTCTTTATTCATTGGCTTAGGCATTTAAGCTTCCTCCTTTCCTGCTGACTGAACGTCGAAATCTCCGCCGCCCTTTACCTGAGATTCATATATCTCACGGTATATCTCGTTTGTTTCAACAAGCTTTTCGTGTGTGTCAAAGCCGTTTACTCTGCCACCGTCAAGAACGATTATCCTGTCGGCGTCCTGAACGCTTGAGATCCTCTGTGCGATAATGAATTTTGTTGTGCCTGGGATAGACTTTGCGAATGCCGCTCTTATCTTTGCGTCTGTTGCAGTGTCTACTGCGCTTGTGGAGTCGTCAAGGATAAGAACCTTTGGCTTTTTCAGAAGCGCTCTTGCGATACAAAGTCGCTGCTTCTGTCCGCCTGATACGTTTGTACCGCCCTGCTCGATATAAGTTTCATACTTTTCAGGAAAGCGTTCAATGAACTCGTCAGCGCAGGCAGCTTCACAGGCTTCGATACACTCGGCGTCTGTGGCATTTTCGTTGCCCCAGCGTAGGTTGTCAAGGATAGTGCCTGAGAAAAGCACGTTTTTCTGCAATACTACAGAAACCTGATCTCTCAGATATTCCATATCGTAATCTCTTACGTCCTTGCCGCCAACGCATACAGAACCTTCGTCAACGTCATAAAGACGGCTGATAAGATTTACAAGGCTTGTTTTTCCGCAGCCTGTTGAGCCTATGATGCCGATAGTTTCGCCGGACTTGATGTGCAGGTCGATATTGTTAAGCACCATTTTTCCGCTTCCATGCTTGTATGAGAAGCTTACATTGTTGAAGTCAACAGAGCCGTCTTTCATATCCTTTGCTGGGTTCTCACCGTTGTGAAGATCAGGTGTTTCCTTGAGTATCTCTGAGATACGTCTGATACTTGCTGTACTCATTGATATCATAACGAATATCATAGAGAGCATCATAAGTGACATCATGGCGGAGATAACATATGTGAAAACAGATGAAAGCTCGCCTGTTGTCATCGTACCTGCAACAACATTCTTTGCGCCAAGCCAGCTTATGAGCATTATGCAGGAGTAGATAACGAACATCATAACAGGGCTGTTCAGTGCGATAAGGCTCTCAGCCTTTACGAACATCTTATAGAGGTTGCCTGAGGCTTTCTTGAATTTCTTCTGCTCGAAGTCCTCTCTTACATATGCCTTTACAACTCTGATAGCCGATACGTTTTCCTGTATGCTTGCGTTAAGGTCGTCATACTTTTTGAAAGCCTCTGTGAAAACTTTCATCGTCTTTTTAACGATGATTCCGAGAACTATGCCAAGAAGAACGATAGCTGCAAGGAATATGGTGCTCATTGAGCCGCTTACTGCAAAGCACATTGCCATTGAGCATATGAGCATCAGCGGCGCTCTCACCGCGATACGGATTATCATTTGGTATGCGTTCTGAACGTTTGTAACGTCAGTTGTCATTCTTGTTACAAGACCTGCGGTGCTGAACTTGTCGATGTTTGAGAACGAATAGGTCTGCACCTTGCGGTAGATAGCTTCACGAAGATTGCAGGCAAAGCCTGATGAAGCCGAAGCCGCATATTTTCCTGCAAGAAAGCCAGAAAGCAGGCTGACCATTGCCGCCACTACCATTACGCCACCGAAAATATAAACGTTTGTCATGTTGCCCTTTTCAATGCCGTCGTCGATTATCTTCGCCATTATAAAAGGCAGAAGCATTTCCATAAAGACCTCAAGTGCGGTAAAGACAGGGGTCAGAATGGAGTCCTTCTTGTACTGTTTGATCTGTGCTAGTATTTCTTTCAAGCCAGATCCCTCCTCTCGCTTATTTTTATATTGTATTGTCTATCATTTTTTTCTGGAGCCGTTCCATTTCGTCAAGCTCCTGATCTGTAAAATTACGGAAAGCCATTGTTTCTATCTTTTTAAGACAGTCGCAAATGTCCTGCTGGAGGGTATAGGCTTTCTCGGTTGCTATTATCTTCTTGTGACGTTCGTCATCATCACTGCCCTCATAGGAGAGATATCCTCCTGCACGGAGCTTTTTTATAAGCCCTGATACCGTCGCACGGGAAATATTCAGATCGTGGTGTATCGCTGTTGAGAAAACAGGCTCGCCATTATGTTCCATTATGTACATAAGCACATGGCTCTGAGCGGCGGTTATACCCTTGCCTGCGAGCATGGTGTTTATCTCGCATTCTATTTTCAGATGAATGTATTTGGAATACCGCAGGATGTTCTTTTTTCTGTTATCCGCCAAATTGTTCGCCTCCTTACATTTTTGCGCCTAACATTTTGCTTTAATTAATAATATCACACTTTTACTTGAAAGTGAAATACAAATATGTTATAATTAATAAAAGAATTTTATAGATTGCTATCAAATTTAATTTTTATTAAGAATTGTTTACCAAACGAAACAATTTGCGGAAATAAACAAACATAAAGGGGCGGTTTTTGTGAATACTGTACAATTGGAGTGCTTTTTGGCTGTGGCGCAGTATCTTAACTTTTCCAAGGCGGCGGAATCTGTGAGCATCACTCAGCCTGCGGTGAGCCACCAGATAGGTTCTTTGGAGGACGAACTAGGGGTGAAGCTTTTCGTGCGAACGAGCAAGAGCGTTTCGCTCACAAGAGAGGGTATAATGTTTATTTCAGACGCAGAGCAGATACTTAAAATAGCAGGCTCAGCAAAATTCAGGCTGTCAGAAAAGCCTGAGGACGAACCTGTGAGGATAAGTATAGGCTGTCACAATCAGGCGGAGCTGAACGTTTTGACTCCTGCCCTAAGAGAAATGTCCGGGCTTTATGATGATCTTTTGCCGTATATAGTTCTTACTCCGTTCAAGTCTATAGATAATCAGCTCAAAGATCAGAAGATACAGCTTTTGTTGTCTTTTAAAAGCACGCAGAAACAGCCGTTTGATTACACTGAGCTTTGCCGCTGTCCGCTCATGTGCCTTTGCACAAAGGATCACCCACTTGCGGCGGCTGAAAGCCTTGACATAGAGGACTTTTCAGGAAGACCGCTTTTCATAGAGCGGCACACCTGTCCTGAAGAGGTTTTCTCATTTCAGCACAAACTTCTTGCACAGGGAAATGTGGAAAAGATAACATTCTGCGGCGATTATGAAAGTGCTATCACAATGGCGGAGGCAGGGATAGGCTTTTTTGTCTACCCTATGATAGGGGAAACCTACAGAGGTCCGCTTAAATGTATCCCTATAAATGGCGTGAGGGAAGTGTCATTCGGGGTGTATTATCTCAAGTCACAGCTTGAAAAGCAGGCAAAGGATATGCTGAGGATATTGAAGAAAATATATGCAAAATAAAAGCACTGCATCGTGGAGATACAGTGCTGTGAGTGTTGCAAAGAAAATAATTAGTGGGCGACCTCAGGTCGCCCGCAGTATTACATATCAAACAATGGGTACATAATTTCATTTTCACGACACATTCTGTAAATATTCTTCAAGGCAGAGGTCATTTTTATACATTTCCTTTGCCGCCTTTTCGCCAACATATCTGTAGTGCCATTCTTCTGGGATAATGCCGGTAATATCCTGCTTTTCGGCTGTGTAACGCTCTATAAAGCCATATTTGTAGCTGTTTTTGGCGAGCCAATCCCATACTTCCTGATTTGTAACTCTGCTGTCACCGCTTGCGATATCGACGCACAGACCAAGCTCGTGTTCGCTTGTGCCGGGCATCGCCACCCATTCTTCCGCATAGGCTTTCGCCTTTTTGTCGCTGTAGCCTATTTTCTGATAGTGTTCATATTTGCTCTCAAGTATGTCCTGCTGATCCTTTGCGGTGCGGAACGATGATGTGATAGTTGGATATATCCCCTGCGAGCGTGCGTCATCAAACATTTTCTGAAGCTGTGGGTAAATTCGGCAGTCCACTGCCTGACCATTGTCAAGGGCGGTGAGTATCACTGAGCAATTCTCACATATAGGCGTGTCGTTGTTCACCAATGTGAGCTGCCAGTCCTGCCGGGCATTATACTCCGCAAGCTGAGATGAAGTCACGCTGTCGTCATAGGTGTATTCCACTGATGCAGGGGTGAACTGCTTCTTGGGCTTCATATCAGGAATGTAATATCTGTATATAAGCAATGCCACAACCAAAATAATAATTGCAGTGGCAATTACGATATGCTTTTTGTTTTTCTTTGTCATAATGACCGCTCCTTTGCTTTTGCTGTATCAATGATACCATATTAAAGAAGCTTTCGCACGAGTATTAGCTTAACTGTTTCATAAGATTTTCTTAATGTGTCGGACTAGCGTTAAGCTATTGTCGGTGATAACAAATTTTGCATGACGATTTGTGCATATCGACGATTTTATAGAAAAGGTCTTGACTTGGAGTTAACTCCAGGTGGTAAAATGTAATCAATAAATAAAACTCTAGGAGGTAATTACCATGGCAGTAAAACAGACAGCAGGCAGAAATAGTCTTGGCGACCTTGCACCTAAATTCGCAGAGCTTAATGATGACGTTCTTTTCGGCGAGGTATGGTCAAGAGAGGACAAGCTCTCACTGAGAGATCGTTGTATCGTTACGGTAACAGCTCTTATGGCAAAGGGCATTACAGACAATTCTATCAAATATCATATCGAGAACGCTAAAAATCACGGAGTAACAAAGACAGAAATGGTGGAGATCATCACTCACGCCGCATTTTATGTTGGCTGGCCTAACGCTTGGGCTGTCTTTCCAATGGTAAGGGAAGTGTATTCTGAGGAAAAGGACGGCTGCTCAGACTCGCTTTTTGGTCTTGGCGAGCCAAATGTGAATTTTGCTCAGTATTTTATAGGTAACAGCTATCTTAAACCGCTGAATGTCAAGGGCGTAGGCGTTTTTAACGTTACCTTTGAGCCAAAGTGCAGAAATAACTGGCATATCCACCACAAGGGCGGACAGATACTTCTTTGTACAGATGGCGAGGGCTGGTATCAGGAATGGGGTCAGCCTGCAAGAAAGCTACACCCTGGTGATGTTGTTTACATTGCTCCGGAGATAAAGCATTGGCACGGTGCAACAAAGGACGAGTGGTTCACACACGTTGCTCTTGAGATACCTGCCGAGGGCGCATCGAACGAGTGGTGCGAGCCTGTTTCAGACGAGCAGTATAATGCACTTTAATAGAGAGGCAAAGCTATGACTATTTCTGAAGTTAGTGAGAAATATGGGCTTACACCCGATACACTGAGATACTATGAGCGTATAGGACTTATTCCGCCTGTGCCGAGAACGAGAAGCGGTCTTAGGGACTATGATGAAAGTTCATGCAATTGGATAGAGTTCATAAAGTGCATGAGAGGCGCAGGTCTGCAAATAGAAGCCCTTATCGAGTATGTTGCTTTGTATCAGCAGGGCGACAGCACTATCGAGGCAAGAAAAAATCTGCTTATCGAGCAGAGAAAAGATCTCCTTGAAAAGCAGGCTGAGATAGCTGCGACTATCGACAGACTCAACTATAAGATAGACAATTACGAAAAGATATGCGCTAAGGTCATAAAGTGACGGATAAGGTCATGATACAAAGGACGGCAGTAAAATGCCGCCCTTTTTTTGCAAAACTTGCTCTTTTCTGCTTTGATTTTTAACAATTTTATGCTATAATAAAACATAAATAATATGACTCCCTAGGAATCGTGGAAACATTCACTTAACATTATAATAGAATAAAAACGAAGGATATGGAAAATGCTAATGCGGAAAATAATAGTAGCAACAAAGAAACAGAGAAACAGGAGGAATGTATATGACTTATAAAAAGAATGTTTCAAAAATGGTGATTGCCATCGTTTGTGTCATTTTGTTTGCTATGACTGCGTTTTATTGTGTTCCGAGATTCTCTTTGCTTTCGTCGGATGCAGTGTCAGCAACGGTTGTGGATGCGGACAAGCATGGGACTAGCGGTTATGTAGTATTAAAGGTAGATGAAGCCAGAGAGGATGGAGGAACGATATTTTTCCATTATTATTATCCCGGAAACAAGTCTCATCTAGAACCAGATGAAAGTGTGTTGGTAAGTGGTAACATCATGTTTATGGATGAATCGACAAAACAGGGTGTGAACGCAGACTTGGTTATCGGAACAAGGATGCCGGTACTTATATGTTTGATTTTATCCTTGCTGGGGGTGGTTGGTGCAATTTGCCTTTTACCATCTGCAATTCGCAATTTCCATAACAAACCGTGGAGTAGTGATGAGGAGACAGGCACTAGGAAAAAATTGGTGAATGCATTTTATACGGCTGAGATCTTAGCACTTGTAGTTGCTTTGATTTTCTTTGTGGCTGGTATGACGCAAGTGGTTGGATATGCCTGTAAGAAGAATCACACAACAGGAAATGTAACATATCAAAATTCTCGACAGAGCTCCCAGCATGTCAAGGTACATAGCGGAAACGGTGTCAGAAATTACAAATCACATTATGGGAAAGGCATTCGGTCAACCTATACGGTGTTGCAGATCAAGGCGAATTTGCCGGTCAATGGCACCGATGTGTTCTGGTACGAGGGAAATTGCATTATTCTGGGTAGCAAGAACGTTTATATAGGTTATAATGATGATTCTATGTCAGTCTTATCACAGTTTGAATTAGTAATGACGATCATAAGCGGTATGTTTTTATTAGTTCATGCAGTTTCTGCAATGTTAATCAGCAAGAAAAATCCATATGGAGGAAAAATCTTCTGGTTCTTTAAATTTTGACAAGCTCTTTCAGGAGTTGTTTTATATAATTTCACTTAAAATATTTGAGAGAAATGTATAAAGCTATATTGACAATAGCATTTCTCGTTATGACCTATGAAATATCCATAGTATTTATTGCAATCGTTAAGATTTCAACTTATTTTTGATAAAATGCCTCTTTTCAAATTACTATTAAGTGTGCTATGATCGATCATAGTGCAATACGCTCCTTCTTTCATTTTTTTATTTGCCTTTTGTTGCTTAAATGCGCTATTTTTTTCAACATTTTATTGTTGATTTTGGGGAAAGTTAAGCCCCGCCTGCGTTGACAAACAGCGGTTTTAATGGTATAATGGAATAGCTTACAGATTTGTGGGGATAATTTTGACAGAATGAAAAAGGACGGTGCGCTATGGTAGTGAAAAATGTGGAGTTGCCTGAATACAGCGTGCTTATGTCTGTTTATGCAGGAGAGAAGCCTGAACATCTCAGGGCAAGTATCGAGAGTATGCTGTCACAGACCTATGTGACGAACGATTTTGTGCTTGTGTGCGATGGAAAGCTCACAAAGGAGCTTGACGAGGTCGTAGACTACTATGAGGAGAATTACGAGTGCTTTCACCCCATAAGGCTCAAGGAGAATGTTGGCACAGGAAGATGCGCTAACAGAGGTATAGACGCCTGCAAAAATGAGTATATAGTCAAAATGGACTCTGACGATATCGCTAAGCCTGACCGCTGTGAAAGGTCGCTTTATGCTTTGGCAAAGCACCCTGAGATAGATATGCTTGGGGCTTATATAGACGAGTTCGACAGTCAGACGGGCGAAGTGATAGCCACAAAGAAAACGCCACTGACCAATAAAGAGATACACAAATATGCAAGGCGGAGAAATCCGTTCAATAATCAGACCCTTGTTTATAAGAAATCCCGTGCTTTGAGCGTGGGAGGTTACAGCAATATAAAACGCTGTGAGGACTATGAGTTCGTGGTGAAAATGCTTGCGGACGGCGCAAGGGGAATAAATCTTGACAAAACGCTTGTGATGTACAGAGTTACGGCGAACAATTATGAGAGAAGAAGAAACTGGGCGAACACAAAGTCCTTTGTGAATGTCAGGTGGAAGATATTCCGTATGGGATATTCAAACCTGTGGGACTTTATTGTTCCATGCACTTTTCAGTTTTTCATTTTCATAATGCCGAAATCGCTGACAGGCAAGATATATAAGAGGTTTCTTAGGGGATAATGGAGAGCCGCAAACGTATAATAAGACAGCACATAAAATCAGCACTGCAAAAAACGCTTTTGCCGCTGTGCTACAAGCTGTCAAAGAAAAAGGATATAGACAAAAAGCTCGTTATCCTTGCAGACCTTAACAGCGTTTCTACTCCTGAGAGCATGGAGCTTATAAAAGCGGAGCTTCAAAGCCGTGGCTATAAGGTCAGGGAGATGTACTGCGACCTTTCAAGCTGTGGAATGGTCTCGGGGCTTAAATATATGATGAGCTTTATGAAAGCTTACGCAAATGCAAGGGCTGTGTTCATATGCAACTATTTTGTGCCTGTGACTTCCTGCAAAAAGCGTGAGGAAACGACAGTGGTTCAGCTTTGGCATTCCTGCGGAGCATTGAAAAAGTTTGGCTATGACAGCGAGGAGGATATATCTTCCCATTTCAAAGGCTCTGTTACAAGAAATTTTGACCTTATCACTGTGAGCAGTAAAGAGTGCGTAAAGGCTTTTGTGTCTGCGTTCAGGCTGAAAGAAGATATTGTAAAGCCCCTTGGCGTCAGCCGTACGGACGTGTTCTTTGATGAAAGCTACAACGAGCAGTGCAGACGTGAGTTCTTTGAGAGATATCCCGACTATAAGGGCAAGAAGATAGTGCTTTATGCGCCGACGTTCAGGGGGAATGCTTTGGATTGTCATTGCGTGGGCGAGGAGTATGCCGCAGAGCTTGAAAAAAAGCTTGGGGAGGCTTGGAAAGTCATTATAAAAATGCACCCCAGACTTCACAGCGGGCTGACTAACTGCGATATTGCTACAAACAGGCTCATGCCTGTGGCAGACGTGCTTGTGACGGACTATTCGTCGCTTGTGTTCGAGTATGCACTGTATAAAAAGCCGTGGGTGATATTTGCCCCTGATATTGAGAGCTACAGCAAGGGCAGGAGCTTTTATCTTGATTATAAAGCAGATATGCCTGCGCCTTTGGTGACGGAGGGAGAGAAGCTTGCACAGGCTGTGCTTGACAGTGAAAAGAGCTTTGACCGTGAGGGCGTGGAGCGTTTCACGGAAAAATATATGTCTGCCTGCGACGGCAGGTCAACGGAAAGAATAATCGACAGCGCTTTGGAAAAAGAGCGTTTTTGACGGAGATGATAAAAATAGAAGGAAAAAAGTTTGATTGGTTCGGGCTTACCCAGATATTGAAAGAGCATAAGGGAAAGCTCAGACAGATAAGAATGTTGTCGGTGAACGAGCTGAAAAAGAAGTATAAGGGCGCGGCGTTAGGTCCAATCTGGGCACTTATCAAGCCGACCTTTACCCTGTTTATACTGTGGTTTGCCTTTGAGATAGGTTTAAAAAGAAACGGTGGAGTGCATTTCATTAACGGAAAGTATACTCAGTTCGTTTTCATGCTCACCGGCTATGTGCCGTGGTTTTATATTTCAGAATGTATCGTTGGAGGATCGAGGTCAATAAGAAGCAACAAGCAGTTTGTAACAAAGCTGTCCTTCCCTGTTTCAAATATCATGACCTTTACCTCACTTTCGGGACTTTATATCCACATTTTGCTGTGTGCTATAATGTATGTGGTGTTGCTGTGTCTGGGCTTTGGACCGAGTATTTACAATCTTCAGTTTATCTATTATGCGCTGATGATGTATTTTTTCTTCCTTGTGCTTTCGTGGATGACTGCTCCTCTCAGTGCGTTCAGCAAGGATTTTGAAAATCTTATAAACTCTGTTATAACAGGACTTTTCTGGCTTTCAGGTATATTCTGGAACACATATGATATCTCACCTTTGTGGCTGAGAAAGCTCATGTATTTCAACCCTATAAACTATTTTGTAAACGGCTATAGAAAGAGCTTTCTTACAGACACGTTTATTTTTGATTCTAACTATACCACCGAAACTATAGTGTTCTATGCGGAGTTTATCTTTATGATATTCCTCGGAGCGCACACCTATAAGAAGTTCAGGAAGATACTTCCTGACGTTCTGTAACAAAGGCTGAAAGGAACTGACTTTTAAATGGAAAATCAAGCGACTGAGCCAATTATTGAATTTTTGGACGTAAAAAAAGAATACTTTTTATATAAAAACGAAAAGGCACGCTTTAAGGCTATTTTCACAAAAAACAGGGGAGTAAAGAAGCACCCTGCCCTTAAAGGCGTGAGCTTCAAGATATACCCAGGCGAGTCTGTGGGAATTATCGGAAAGAACGGTGCAGGAAAATCGACCATTCTGAAAATGATAACAGGCGTAAGCTTTCCAAACAGCGGCACTATCACTGTAAGAGGAAAGGTTGCCGCATTGCTTGAGCTTACAGCAGGCTTTTCGCTGGATATGACGGGTATGGAAAATATCTATCTAAAGGGCTATCTGCTTGGTCTTAATGACGATCAGATAAAGGAGATAGAGCAGGATATAATTGATTTTGCAGATCTTGGAGAGTATATCGCCCAGCCTGTAAGAACATATTCAAGCGGAATGAAAATGCGTCTTGGCTTTGCTATCAATATAAATATCAAGCCTGATATCCTCGTTGTTGACGAGGCACTGAGCGTTGGCGACGCAGACTTTCAGAAGAAGTGCCGTGACAAGATAAATGATGTTATCTCCACTGGTGTAACGGTACTGTTCGTTTCCCACTCACGCAAGGCTATCGAGGAAACTTGTACAAGGGCGATATTCCTAAAAGACGGCAAGGTGCAGGTGGACGGCACTGTTGAGGAAGCCTTTGACGCTTACGATAAGAAAAAATGATCATGAAAGCTTTTCGTTTTTTGACGGGAAGCTTTTTGTTTATACCCGTTATAGTTGATGTTTGATAAGTATATACAATTATCAATATTTAATTTTGTGTAATAAATCATAGTCAAAAAGCTTTACAAAATCGCAAAAATGTGTTATAATAAGATATTATCGAAAGGAATTGATATTATGAATTGGGTTGAAATGGATATATATACCACAACAGAAGGCATCGAAGCAGTAACGGGAAGTCTGCTTGGAATGGGTATAAACGGCTTTGTTATCAAGGACGCAAAGGATTTTCAGGACTTTCTTGATGATAAGGACGGCAACTGGGATTATATAGATGATGACCTTATGGGTCTAAAAAACTGTGAAACTACAGTGACAGTTTATCTCCCTGAGAACGCTCAGGGTCTTGAAAATCTTGAAGCTATGAAGCTGGAGCTTAAAGCGCTCAAAAAGCGTGACGTGAATAATGAGTTCGGCAGACTTGAATATGAGCTTAAAAACGTTAAGGAAGAGGATTGGGCGAATAACTGGAAACAGTATTTCAAGCCCCTTTGCGTTGGCGAAAAGCTTCTTATAAAGCCGTCATGGGAAAAGGTCGCTGAGGGCGAAAAGAGAAAGATACTGGAAATAGACCCTGCTTCATCTTTCGGCACAGGTCAGCATAACACAACCCAGCTTTGTCTGGAGCTTGTGGAGAAAAATCTCCATGAGGGCGACAGTATACTTGACCTTGGGTGCGGAAGCGGAATACTTTCTATCGGCGCATTGCTCCTTGGTGCTGAAAGTGCAACAGCGGTGGATGTTGACGAAAATTCTGTTAAGATAGCAAAGGAAAATGCAGAGAAAAACCATATAAGCGCAGAAAAGTATACAGCTTACAGCGGAAATATCATAGACGATAAGGCTCTGGTGGAGCAGATAGGCACAGGCTATGATCTGCTTTGCGCAAATATCGTGGCAGATGTTCTTATAGGCATGAGCGGAATTTTCGGCGGATTTATCAAAGACGGCGGAACGCTCATAGTTTCAGGTATAATCGACCAGAGAAAAGACGAGGTGCTTGACAGGCTTAAAGCAGAGGGCTTTGAGCTTATTGAGATAAGAGAAAAAGAAGACTGGGTGGCTGCGTCATTCAGGAAATAAGAGATGAAAGGACGGATCAAAATGCAGTTATTGTTTTTGGTTATCAAGAGAATCGAGTTAGTAGACGAAATCATGCGTTCGCTGGCACAGGCAGGCATAAGAGGCGGAACGGTCATTGACAGCGTGGGAATGGCGAAATCTATTTCTACAATGGATAATCTGCCTATGATCGGCGTTCTGAGATCTATTCTCAGCGGTGAGGACGCTGCACAGAAGGGCAAGACCATTTTCGTTGCCGTAGCAGACGATCAGGTAGATGTTGCAAGAAAGGCGATAACTGATGTTACAGGCGACCTTTCACAGCCTAACGCAGGTGTGCTTTTCGGTGTGCCGATCAGCTTTGCAGAGGGCGTAAATTAACACTTTATACAAGATAAAAAGCGTTGCACTTTTCACAGTGTAACGCTTTTTTTGGTGGATCAGTTTATTTTCATTTATGAAACTCTTAGAGAATAAAACAGATAAGTCCCGAACAGCCCTCGTTTATCATGCGCTCGATAGTTTCCTTTATCTTCATGCGTGCGTCCTCAGGAAGCTTTGAAAGCTTTGTGTGCAGACCCTCGCTCACAAGCTCGTGGAGTGACTTGCCGAAAATGTTTGACTCCCATATCTTTTCAGGTGATTCCTCAAAATCGTTGAGCATGTAAAGCACAAGCTCCTCAGATTGCTTTTCTGAGCCGACGATAGGTGCGACCTCGGTGTTGATAGTGGTTTTCAGCAGGTGAATGGCTGGTGCGGCGGCTTTGAGCCTTACGCCGTATTTTCCACCCTGCTTTATTATCTCAGGCTCATCAAGGGTCAGCTCGTTCATTTCAGGCATAACTATTCCGTAGCCTGTTTTCTCCATTTCATCAAGGGCAGAGCTGAATTTCGAGAAACGTTCTTTTATCTTCACAAGCTCCAAAATTCTCGGCATAAGGTCGTTTTCGTCCTTTATCTCAAGCCCTGTGGCTTCGCCAATTATCCTGAAAAACAGCGCAGGGTCAAGCTCCACCTTTATGACTGCCGAGCCTTTTCCAAGGTCTATCTCAGCCACCGAACCTGAGGACACCTGCTCACAGCAGCATATCTTTTCGGCACAGTCTGAAATGTCACGAAGATTTGTCACAGCCGAAGCCGCTTCCTTGATATGTCCGAAAACCGCTTCTTTCAGCCAGTGACCCTTGTCAAGAGAGTTTATCCATGAGGGCATTGAGATGTTTATCTCTTTCACAGGGAAAGAGTATAGCAGAAGCGTAAGTATCTCTTTTATCTCTTTTTCTGAAAGCTCCAAACAGTTTATAGGCATAACTGTAGTGCCGTATTTGTCGGAAAGCTGTTCGCAAAGGTCTTTTGTCTGCTGAGAGTAAGGCTCGGTGGTGTTCATAAGCACCACAAACGGCTTGCCTATCTGCTTCAGCTCGTCGATTATACGCTCCTCACATTCCTCGTATTCTTCTCGTGGAAGGTCGGTGATACTGCCGTCTGTTGTCACCACAAGACCTATGGTGGAATGTTCTGTTATGACCTTTTGCGTTCCCACCTCAGCCGCCATGTTGAAAGGTACTTCCGTGTCAAACCACGGTGTGACCACCATTCTCGGGGCTTCATTCTCTATGTAGCCTATGGCGCTTGGGATTATGTAGCCCACACAGTCTATCATTCGCACGTTGAAGCTTGCTCCGCCCTCTAGGGTGATGTTCACAGCTTCCTCTGGAATGAACTTAGGCTCAGTGGTCATGATAGTCTTGCCTGCGGAGGACTGGGGCAGCTCGTCAATGGCACGCTCCTTGCGGTAGTCGCTTTCAATGTTCGGTATAACGAACTGCTCCATGAACTGCTTTATAAAGGTGGATTTTCCTGTGCGGACAGGACCTACCACGCCTATATAGATATCGCCCCCCGTCCGTGTGGCAATGTCGGTGTAAATATCGTTTTTCATGTGTCTGTCCTCCTAGTTTATTAATGGGATAAGCAACATTCCCTGTTTTGATATTTTATCGTCGGTAAGCTCGTTTTCTTCAAGTATGGCTGTTATGGAAGTTGAATACTTTTTCGCTATCTCCCAGATATCGTCGCTCTCATTGCAGTAGCATATTTTCAGAGCGTATTTGTCACTTTTCTCTTTCGGCTTATCTGTGAGTACCCTAAGCTCTGATATCATAGTCCCTGTCTGTTGAATAGTCATTTCGCCGCCTATCTTGATATCGGCTTTAAGCTCCGCTGTTGTTTCGTCTGCAAGATAGTATGTGCAGTTTTCTATGCACAGGTCAGGGGATATGGATATCTCACCATTGACATTCTCCGGAAGGGGTATCTCATGCTCAAAAGGCGAATCGTTTTCAAGATAAAGGGGAGTGCCGTCCTCGTTCCTGCCGATAATACAGAACGTCACGCTTCCTGAAATGATAAAGGCTTTCTTTTCCTCGTCAAGCCTTGATGTCACATTGGAAATGGTCGCCCAACTGTCGTGAACACAGCGTATCTCGCCCTCCTGGCAGGAAAGCTTTGCAGTAACACTGTGGCTGTCAGATAACTTTATGCTTTCGCTGTCAAGCTTGCTTTCACACCTTTCAGCCTCGCACTCAAAGCAGGTGGAATATGCGTCTGTGACTATCTCACAGGTGGAAAGCTTTTTGGCAACGCAGTTCACAAGAAGCACAAGCTCACATTCAAGTGTGCCGGAATCGTCAGACTTTGGTATGATATCACACCCCGCAGGGGTTATCCTCACGTCTGCGGTGAAAGTATCGTCAATGCCGTCTATGTCGATTATCTGTGAGAACGGCAGAGTAAACCGCATTGTTTCGGCGGTTTCTTCTCCGTCGGTAGTTACGCAGGAGTAAAGCATCATTATCTCAGCGTCGCCCTTTGTCACAAGCTTACCTGCTATCATCTTGTGTTCCTGTGGGATAATGCGGCAATCTGTCCGCAGGATAGTGCCAACAGGGGCTTTTGCCGCAGAAAGCTGCAAATCTTCTATTAGTGTGATACGCTTTGCAGCGGTAAGACGTTTTGCAGGGTATGTAACAGCCGCTTTTTTTAGCTGTATTCCGCAGCCGAATGCGTCTGTGACTATAGGCACAGTTGCTTCGCCCGTCACATTTGCGTGGATAGTCACAGCACCCCTGATATCAAGTCTGCGCTGATTTACCACACGGCAGTTGACATAATCGCATTTTGGCGTGAGCCATATCATAGGGTCGCCGCAATCCCCTTGCAGGTCGAAAGACTTTGTGTAGTTCATTTTCTGCTCGATGCAGTTTATCCGCTTGTCGTTCTGGCTGATGTAAAGCACTCTTATGAGCACTGCCATGTCAAAGCTGAGCTTTCCGCCGTTTATGGAATGGCTCTGTACTGTTGGTGTGATAACGCATTTTAGTACCCTGAAAATATCGGGATAATAGTCGGGCAGCAGAAAATCCTTTTCCACAGCCTGCTCGCAGGAGGCGTCAAGGATAGTCCGTGTCATTGACAGCATCTCTCTGTTAAGCTTAAGATCCATAGTGTTCATCTTGTCTGTTTCCTCCTAAAAATAAACTGATCATACGATCGTAAAGGGCTTGTAATGCCCTGCTGAGAACATTATATTCACTTGGGACGGGTCATATTCTGAAAATCTCAGACAAATTTAATGTATTTTGTCGGCAGAGGCTTTTTCACACAGCGTAAAGGCTTTTCATAGACTAAGATATGTCATTGTATCTGACATAATACTGTCTGAAAGGAAACATAATAGTATGAATGGTCTACTTTGGGCTGCGGCAGGCACGGGCTTTACATTCTCTATGACGACATTAGGTGCGGCTGTGGTCTTTTTCATGAGAAAAGAGGGGCAGAGCGAAAAGGTGCAGAAAGCCTTTTTAGGCTTTGCCGCAGGCGTTATGATAGCCGCAAGCGTGTGGAGCTTGCTTATCCCTGCCATAAACGAGGCGGAAGCTCTCGGCAGGATAGGCTGGATACCTGCCGCAGGCGGCTTTGCGCTAGGCGTGCTGTTTCTTATGGGGCTTGACAAGGCAATGCCTTATTTTTTACCTGAGCCTGAAAGGGAAGAGGGCGTCCGCAGGGGGCTAAAGCGTTCGGGAATGCTTATTTTCGCTATCACACTGCACAATATCCCGGAGGGCATGGCAGTAGGTCTTGCCTTTGCGCTGGCGGCACATAATGACAGCTCGGTACTGCTGGCTTCTGCTATCGCACTTGCCATAGGCATGGGAATACAGAACTTTCCGGAGGGTGCGGCTATCGCACTGCCGCTGAGGCAATCGGGTATGAGCAGGGCGAAAGCATTCGGTCTTGGCACTCTTTCAGGAATTGTTGAGCCTGTTTTCGGACTTCTCACCGTTCTTGCCGCAGGTGCTATCCAACCGCTTCTTCCATGGCTTCTTGCCTTTGCCGCAGGAGCAATGCTCTATGTGGTGGTTGAGGAGCTTATCCCCGAAGCACATCTGGGGGAAGGTCACATGGGAACAGTTGGCGTAATGCTAGGCTTCTTGCTTATGATGATACTTGATTTGGCACTAGGATAAAAAGGCATATTTGTTAAAAACTGCAGTGGAGTTTTTCACCGCAGTTTTTTTTGTTGTGATAACGCACAAGTATCATGTGTTGACTTTGTGAGTTATTGCTTTGGTCTTTTTGACGTTTTTCGGTTGACAAACGGGGCATGATTTGGTATAATTGAATATGTGTAAAATATGTTCTGCTAAAAAGATAAAAAGAACAAAAAGAGAGCAGCGATAACCCTAAGACAACGAAAGGACAGATGAGAATTGACAAAGATAACTCGCACCTTTATTGCCTTTGCAGCGGCGTGTTTACTCGCCATTATGCTTATGACAGTAAGGTGCTTTGCTTATGATTATTCCACTATCACCGGCACAAAAGCCAGTGGAGCGGAAATAAGCGGATATTCGGGAGCGCTTGAAGTGAATGTTGTTGACTTCGGCGCAGACAAAAAGGGAAAGAAGGACTCCTCAAAGGCGATACAGAAAGCCCTTGACTATGCCATTGACAACGGCTCCAACTCTGTGCAGATAAAGGTCGTTGTGCCAAAAGGAAAATACAGGATAGACAAGCTTTTGGAGATATATTCAAACACTTGGCTGTATCTTGAGGACGGAGCGACTATTGTCAGAAATTTTGACAAGGGCTGTATGATAAAGAACGCTCAGGCAAACGGTGCAGGCGGATATGGCAGCGAGAGAAATATCGTTATCGAGGGAGGCTGTTGGGACGGCAACCCTTCGTCTACTTCAAGACCATTTTCTAATATGAGATTTGGTCACATGAAAAACCTTTGGATAAAGAACGTTGAGATAAAAAACAATTACAATGGTCATCATGTTGAGATAGGCGGTGTAAAGGGCATCACTATCGAGGATTGCGATTTTCATGGTTATACGGGAACATTTCAGAAAGAGGCTATACAGCTGGATACCATAAGTAACAGTGATGTTTTCCCGGCGTATGAGCCTTTTGATGATACTCCTTGCGACAATGCTGTAATAAAGAACAACAAATTCCATGACCTTATAAGAGGTCTTGGCTCACATTCAGCTTGTCTTGGTGTATATTATACTAATACACTTATATCTGGCAACTCATTTTATAATATGAGCGGAACAGCTATCGTACTTATTAATCATAAAAAATGTATAATCGAAAACAATACTATGAAAAACGTTGGCTGTGCCATAGATTTCAAGTACATGACCGATTATGAAAATGCAAATTTCCATGTGCCTAATTCAGGCTATGCAGGCATAAAGGATCGTCTTGACGATAATGCCAACACCATAATAAGAAACAACGACATAACTGTAGTGGGTACATATTATTATCCCCAGCCGTATGCTATTCAGATATTCGGCAAGGAGCTTGAAAAGTCATACTCACACCCTGATTACAATTACACTGTAAAGGGCGTGAAGATAGTAGACAACACTATAAAAACAGCTGGTTCGGCAGTAAGGCTCACGGACGTTTCGGGAATTTTCATAGGTTCTAACGATATAAGCTATGACTATGACAGATATAATTATTCCATGGATCTTATATGGCTCAGCGAATCGTCACAGGTGACTGTGACCAAAAATAAGCTTACAGGCACAAAGCAGAACAGCGTTTATATAAGCGGTGGTTCAGGCAATGAGGTAAGCTCAAATACCATTAAAAAGCCAGGCGTGTCGGGAGTTTATGTTTCAGGCGGTTCTGATAAAAATACCATATCAGGCAATACTATAACCTCCGCAGGCTCCAACGGCATAAAGATAACCAAAGAAGCTAAGGCAGATGTGAGAAAAAACACGGTTAAGAAGTCTAAAAATCACGGACTTATATTCACTGGCGGAAGCGGTAAGGCTTCTGACAATATCCTTGAAGAAAACGGTCTTAGCGGTCTTATGGCTGACAACAGCGCTTCTGTGGAATTTTTCAACAACACCTGCAATAAAAATAAAGGCTACGGAATAAAAGCTAATAAGAAATCTCAGGTTAAAATAAGCGGAAACAGCTTTGCTGACAACAGCAAGGGCGATGTTTACGTCACAGGCAGTGCGGCAGTGCTTCTGAATGCACCTGATAACGTAAAGTCGCAGGATATCTGCTCTGATAAGCTCACTTTAACATGGGACGAGGTGTCGCAGGCTGACGGCTATTATGTTTACAGAAAGACCGACGCTGAGGACGCAGAATTTGAGCAGATAGCAACTGTAACAGACGGCACTTCATTTACAGACTATGGACTTGTTCCAAAAACAAGATATGTTTATAAAGTGAAAGCTTTTCTTGATACTGTTGACAGTGTCCAAGAGGGAAGCGACAGCGCGGATATGAACATAAAAACAAAGCTCACTATTGTGGGCTGTACCACAAATATGCGTGGCTCTATGTCATACACTGGCAAGGAGAGAACACAGATATTTGACGTTTTTGTAGACGGAGAAACGCTTATTCCTGACGTTGATTACAGAACAGTTTACTCTGACAACGTGAACATTGGAACTGCAAAGGTGACGGTTATAGGCATTGGTCAGTATTGCGACTCGGCTGATTTTCAGTTTGACATAATGCTAAAGTCTGACAATGTGATGGTCATAAAGCCGCAGGAGCTTAACCGCAAGTCTATCGTTACGGGCAAGCCTACAATGAAATCACAGGGCTATGAGGTAGCAGAAGCGGTCAAGGATAAGCTTGACCACACATCTCACAGAGAGCCTGCCATAGTGGTGAACTACAATTCACCTTCACAGGTCATTGCAAAGGCGAGAGCAGATATGTTGGATCTTAGAGTGCGCTCATATCGTGAGCTTACAGGGGAAACTATTTACGGCGCTTGGCTGTAAAATATAAAAATTGGCATAATAAAACACGGCTGATACTTTTTTCAGCCGTGTTTTTTATATGTTTTTATTTTGTTATCTTTAGAAGATCAACATAATACGCCTCATCAGATAGTCCTTGCATATGAATTGTTATCGCCCTTGCTTTATCTTCTGCCGCATATACAATGTTTCGTGAAGATAAAAACATAGAAACAATCAATGTAAATATAACAGCTACTATGCTATTTTTTTCACTACAATTCCTCCTAGTTATGATATGTATAAAATATTGCTGAACCCAGACACCTACATTAATTAAAATTATTCGCAAAAAATGAGCAGAAAAAATATAATAACTCTGTAAATATTGAGGATGCTCTATACCACCTAACTTAGATTGAACTATTTAGACTTATTGCTGTCGATTAGTCAGTATATTATATATACCAATTAGAATTGAACAAAGTAATGCTATCCCATTAAGACTATAACTTAGAATCATACCGAAGCCGCTTCCTGCATTAGGTGTTCCATAATCATCATTGAAAGCCATAAATATATGAATAAAAAAATCAGTATCGTAAAATATATAACCGATTATAACAGAAAAACAAATGGTCAATATAACACCCAAACAATATATTTTTATATTATGGCTGCTTAACTTAACAAAAAAAGTCAACTGTACCGCTGCATAAATAATAAAAAAAATAAATATAGAAATAACAGAAGCTATCCCTGCTCCTAAATATGCAGTTAAATTAAACAAAAGAGCATATATGAAACTCATCAATACATATTTAACATATTTCATTATAATAATCATATCCCCTTTTGATGAAATCTAAGTCATCCTGTTTTGTATGTCTTTATTTTGTTATCTTTACTGCGGAGTCTGCTGAACGTCCTGCATTTGCGGAGCAAAATTTGCAAGGGAATAGAGCCTGTTCATGAAATCACCGTCAACAAAGAGGTTTTTCACGAGAACCTTTGTGTCAGGGTTTTTGTTCTTAGGGTTGATTGTCTGTTGATAAACTGTGAGATAATTCTCATTGCCTGACTTGCTCACATAGCAATCTATCACCATATATGTAGGCAGGAATTGAGTAACAGCCGTCTGATAATCAAAAAGCGTGTAAGGGCTTTGCTCCATTGAAACCTTAAATGACTTTATGTCCTCAGGCACCATGAATTTGTATGCACCCTTGAGGTTTTTGTATTCTGCCCAATCGTCCTCAGACTCTATGAAAGGCTCTTTTGACTTGAGTCTTACGCCGCCCACAAGAAAAGCCAGCAGAAGGATAAATTCGCTGCCCCATACTATCCACAGGATCGTGCCGTTCACAAGCGAGCCGTTATCTCTTGATGAATGTGATGACTTGTAAGACCAGCGACCCTCCTTGTTGATAGACTTTATATCATTCCAAAGGTCGGAAGGGTGTGCGATTATGTCAAAAAGTCCTGTTTTATCATAATCTCTGTAATCATAAGTGTAGTCGTAAGCGTTCATGGTGTATGACTTTTCAAGGCTTTTCTGTGCGGATTTTTTATCCTTGCCGAGAAGCTTGTCAAGCTCGAAAAACTGCCATACAGACTTTTTCTGCATGGTGGCAATGTCCTTGTCTGTGAAATCGCCTGTTGAATCGTTGCTGAAAAGATCATATGCCTTGGTCTGGTGATAAAAGTCATAATAATCACCGAAACCGTCTGTGTTTTCATCAAAAAGCATATTCAGCTCGTCATAATAATCATAGGCTGTGTATTCTTCCATAAGCTCATAGCCATATTTTTTCAGATCGTTGTAATCATACAGCGCCCATTTAAAATATGAGGCAAATAAAAAGGCCACCACTGCACAGGCAACTGCCACAACTGTGTTTCGCATTTTGAATGCTCTGACTATCTTTCCACCCACAAAGCCAAGTGCGCATGACACTGCTATCGCAGCGATAACATTGAGATAGATGATAGTGCACCAGCCCTCAAAAAGCAGATAGAGCCAGAAAAGCAATCCGCCGCATACTGCTGTTGCAAGCACCATGAGCACTGCTCCAACTGGGCTGAATTTGCCCGACTCTTTGTAATGTTTGTGTTCTCCCATTTAAAATACCCCCTTATATACTTCAGGCATAAGCCATGAAGAAATTATATCACAGATTTAAAGATTTTTCAATGGTTTTGCTGAATTTATTCAGGCATAAAGAGAAATTTTTGTGGAAAACTATTTGCAATTATGAAAGGAGCGAACTTAGATGATAGAAAAGGATACAATAAAGCTTCTCAGGGAGTGCGATGCAGGAATAAAAATGGGCGTGCAGTCTATTGAGGATTCGCTGAAATACACTTCAAACGGAGAGCTAAAGCGAACGTTAGAGAAAAATCTTGCAGGGCATGTGGAGATACAAGAAAAGCTTCAGGGACTTTTAAATTCATATCATGACAGCGGAAAAGAGCCGCCTGCTATGGCAAAGGGCATGGCATGGCTTAAAACCAACTTCAAGCTTGCGGCAGAGAGCAGTGACGACGCTGTGGCAGATTTTATAACAGACGGCTGTAATATGGGCGTGAAGTCCCTGTCTGGATATCTCAA
>ENA-OPNV01000334-OPNV01000334.1-human-gut-metagenome-genome-assembly--contig:-NODE-334-length-32255-cov-2.694814_pt1 | contig 32255 bp, 27 predicted proteins | sample MGYA00241542_ERZ501781 | MGnify/ENA primary metagenome ERZ501781 (study PRJEB25962, sample SAMEA2042609) | human gut metagenome | biome: human gut; feature: human-associated habitat; material: faeces...
TCGTTAATAGTCCAAGCACCAAGCTCCAAGCCGGCATCTTGGCATTTTTTGATTATATCGCTTTTAAAGTTTTTATCTTTATTACCGTTGAAATCAATGCCGCAGTTTTCGATACTTTTTGCGTCTTGAATATCATCTTCGCTGATTTTTTGAACAAGGTAGTACATTTTGCACTGCGTAAGTTGGCGCATAGTCTGCAAATTTTCTATATGGAAAGAAATATATACCGGATTTACTTCAAACTGATTTGCAAGTTCTACAATTTCGCTGTAATATTCGGTATTGTTTTTACCCTTAAGTTCTATGACGGGAGTCATATTGTACTTTTTGCAAATATCAAGATATTCTTCAAGCGAGCAGATTTTTAAATCTTCGTATTTATCAATATTCACACCGTTATCAACATTCATATCCATAAGTTCTTCGTATGTTTTCTTTTCAATAAATGCAGATTTATCCATCATTCTGTAAGTATGTGAATCGTGAGAAATTATCCAAACACCGTCTTTAGTCCTGTAAATATCACATTCAGCACCCCAATATCCGTGCTTTCCGGCTTCAGCAAATGACGCTGTTGTGTTTTCCGGTGCAACGCTTCGCATTCCTCTGTGTGCAACAAGCGTTACATTATCACTTGTTGAAATAACGGTGTAATCTTTGGTTTTACAATATTGATTAAGTGCAATCACACCGCCCAAAACCGTTGCTATAAGGAGAAATGCAACTATGCTTAATACTATTATGAGTATTTTCGATTTTTTAGTCAGCTTCTTCTTTTCTTTAATTGCTTCATCACTCATTTTCATTATTCTCCTGTGCGTTGTCGTTCAACTGATACTCACTTTCCGGAAATTTAATAACCTTGCTGTTTTCTGTGCAAAATCTTCCGTTTAAATCCCATTCGCCCTTAACACCTTTTTCCTGTGCGCCAAGCTGAAAATGAAGCTGGGCAATGCCGAAATCAAGGCTTTTATCTGAATAAGGTTCTTCAACATATGCGCTTATAACATCATTTTCATATCTGAAATGAACAGGACGCCTGTTTGTAGCGGACGGAGCTTTTTCAACAAGCTTCATTGCATATTCGTAATAAGGCGGAAGCTTTTTATCACATATTTCAAACATTTTTTGATACGGTTTATTTGTTTTGTGTGTTGCATTATACATTATTTTTTCTTTGGTGCTGAGTTTATCTTTAACATAGCCTACAACGATTACAGCATACAGCCTGTGGCTTTTAGGCAAATCAATTGCCTTATATACCTTGTTTTCATCATATGTGCCGGAAACCCAGCAAGTACCCAAACCGTGAAATACGCATTGCAATACTATTGATTCGCCCCAATAGCCGCTCTTAATTCGTGCTTTTTCGGTATCTTCACCGCATACTGCAATATATGAAAATTTGCCTGTAAATATTTTAAACGGTGGGTTGCCGTCTTCAATAAATTGAAATTCAAGCCCGCTTGCTTCATTTACAGCGTCAACCATATTTTTCAGCACTTCAACAATGCTTTTATCAAGCGCTCTGGGCTTATATGTCCTTCTTGAAGTGCGCATCTCTATTGCTTTTATATATTCTTTGTTTGTCATAATAATATTCCTAAAACTAAAATAAAAATAATTTATAAACCAAGTGTAACATAATTATATTTCAAATTCAACATTGTAATTTTTAATCCATACATAAATTTGATAAATATATGCCGCAATTTGAGGAATTCCCATAAGCTGACCGTACCAAGGTTCAGGCAGTGAGTCGGGATTTTGCATAAGCTGATATAAATTATCAGTGTCAATCCAATCTTTAATCGGGGTTGAACTATCGGTTAAAGCTGTGGTAAGAAGTTCTTTCACCCTTGCAAAATAAACGGGATTGTGAGTTTTCGGATAAGGGCTTTTTTTACGCCACGCAATTTCATTCGGCAAATCGTTTTCAAATGCTTTGCGCAAAATGCCTTTTTCTCTGCCGGCAAGTGCTTTAATATCCCAAGGCATATTATATGCGTATTCAACCAACCTGTAATCGCAAAACGGTACTCTTACTTCGAGTGATGATGCCATACTCATATTATCTTTTCTTGCAAGCAAGGTTTGCATAAACCAATTTAGATTGAGTATAAACATTTCTCTCATTCGGCGGTTTAATTTATCGTCGCTTTCAAGATATGATATGCCTTTAAGCGTGTTTTTGTATGCATTTTGCAGATATTCCTCACCATGATTTAAAAACCCTTTTTTTAAAATTTTCTGCCTTATGTTAGTGTTGCGCGCCCAAGGAAAAACATCATCAAATAATACCTCTTTTTTATGATACCACGGGTAGCCGGCAAATATTTCATCTGCACATTCACCGGAAAGGCAAACCGTAAAGTCCTTTTTCACCTCTTTGCAAAACAGCATAAGTGATGAATCAATATCCACAAATCCGGGTAATCCACGCTCAACGGTTGCACTTTCAAGCGCATTTGCAACATCAACATTGCTTAATATTATGTTATGATGATTTGAAGCAATATAGTCAGATATTATATCAATATAATCCGAATCTTTATTTGGCTGAAAAAGGCTCTTTTTAAAATAAATATCATTATCCGTGTAATCAACTGAATAAGTGTCGAGTGTTTTATCCTCTTCTTTGTATTTATCACTTGCGATTTTTGAAATTATTGATGAATCAAGCCCGCCTGATAAAAATGTGGCAAGCGGTACATCACTTACAAGCTGCCTTTCAATAGAATCTTTTACCAAATAATAAGTATGTTCAACTGCTTCATCTTGCGTTTCGCTGAATTCTTTTGCTTCTAACTGCCAATATGCAAATGTTTTGATTTCTCCTTTTTTATAAGTCAGGCAGTATGCCGGCGGCAATTCTGAAATATCTTTAAATATGGCGTTGCCGATGGTCTTTGCAGGGCCTAACATAAATACTTCATTAAGCCCGTTTTCGTCTACAATTGGCCTAACATAAGGCTGGCACAGTAAAGTATCAATTTTACTTGCAAATGAAAATGTATTTTTTATTTTGGAATAGAAAAAAGGTTTTACTCCAATTCTGTCACGGCAGGCGAAAAGTGAATTTTCTTTTTTATCATAAATTGCATATGCAAAAATTCCGTTTAATTTTTTAACGCTTTCTTCGCCCCATTTATCGTAGGCTTTCAGCACCACTTCGGTATCGCAATGGGTGTCAAAGCGATATCCGAAATTCATCAGCTCGTTTCTGATTTCTTCCGTGTTGTAAATTTCGCCGTTATATACAATTACATATTTGCCGAAATGCATTGGCTGTGCGCCGTTTTCAACATCAATTACAGCAAGTCGCCTGTGAATCATTGCAACTTGGGGTGTTAAATATAAACCTGCTGAATCAGGACCTCTTTTGTTAAGCGTTTTGCCCATTTTTTCAACAAGTAATTTTTCACCTCTTAAATCTATGTCACTGCTTAATATTCCTGCTATGCCACACATAAAATCACCTCAGGTTTATTATATGCCGAAGTTGAAATAATGTTTTTGCAATGATATAATAAATAAGCGAAATTTATATAGCAAAGAAGAATTTATATGAATATTACATTTTTTTCGAGTGTTTCAACCAAAGAAAAGGTTTTTGCACAAATACCCGAATTTAGAAATCATAATACAAGATATTTTAAACTTGATGAAAGGGATAAATTGCTTTTTCAAGCGAAAGATACAGAGTTGCTTTTTATTGACGCAATGGGCGTTTTTAATAAAGAAATGATTGATTCAATGCCGAATTTGAAACTCATTATGTCTGAAGGGGTAGGGTATCAAGGTGTTGATGTTGAATATGCAAGCGAAAAGGGCATACCCGTTTGCAATAATAAGGGTGTAAATGATACTGCTGTAAGCGAAGTTGCACTTTTTCTTATGCTCGGCTGTTTGCGTAATTTTTCAAAGGGTGTTGATGAAATTTATGCAGGGCGGCAAATTGAATTTAAAAAAGCGTCATTCGGCAAGAGCAGGGAGCTTGGCCGGTGCACCGTCGGTTTATTGGGATTTGGTGATATTGCACGCAAAACAGCGGAGTATTGCAATGCACTCGGTGCAAAAGTTGTTTATACAAACCGCACAAGGTATAAGGAACTTGAAAAGGAATATAATGTTGAATATTTAAGCCTTGACGAACTTTTGGCACAAAGCGATATTGTATCTTTACACTTGGCTGTTACACCTCAAACTGTAAATACGGTTGATTCAAAATTTATTTCAAAAATGAAAAAGGATGCATTTTTAATAAATACATCACGCGGTGATTTGGTGGATAATGACGCACTGAAAAATGCACTTTTAAACGGTGAGATTGCGGGAGCCGGGCTTGATGTTTATACACCCGAGCCACTTTTAAAGGATAATCCATTGCTTGATGAAAGGCTTAAAAACAAACTGATATTAACCCCGCATATTGCAGGAATAACTGATTTTACTGTGGAAAAAATTTATAAAAACATTGCCGAAAACACGCAAAATATCATATTGAAAAAAGAACTTAAGAATAGGGTTAATTAAAATTATAAGACAACAAAAAGGTCATCGCTTATGCGATGACCTTTTTACTGCTTTTTTATAATCAATCTCTTTTTCTGCCTTTTATATATACGCTTAAAACTTTTAAGTCGTGGTCGTCTTTAAGTATATTTTTGTCAACCACCGCAAAATCTGCCGATTCGCCTACTGCAAGCTTGGTGCATTCTGCATTATCTCTGTATGTAAGGCACATTTTTTCGTTTACAAGCGGTACAACAGCCCTGCCGCCCAAATCAATAACTTTTGCGTCGTCATAAGCAAACGGTACGCTGTAACCCATGTATACAATGTTTTTGCCTTTAACTACCATAACGGAGTAAGTATTATTATGTTCATCAAGTGAAATAAAATCTGCATTGGTAAATACAGTCTCCATTCTTTTCACCTCGTGTATTTTTATAGTACAGCAATAATAATACAAATATTTTGTTTTGTCAAATATTTTGTTTTTTAATAATGTTATGCTTATATAAAACGCTTTTAAAGTTGCCGTTTTATAATTAACAAAAAAGATATTGAAATTATCAAATAAAAATAATATAATGTTATAAGTTATAACTATTATAATTACTACATTTATATAAAGAAGGTATTGATATGAGATCAGATTTAATTAAAGAAGGCCCGTCAAGAGCGCCTCACCGTTCTCTTTTAAGAGCACTCGGTATTGATGAACTTGAAATGAAAAGGCCTTTTGTTGCAGTAGTTAACTCAAAAAGTGATTATATTCCGGGTCATATGCACCTTGATAAAATAGCAGAGCAAGTAAAAGCCGGCATCAGGAATGCAGGCGGTGTACCGTTTGAATTTAACACTATCGGTGTTTGCGACGGTATCGCTATGAACCATAAGGGTATGAAGTACTCACTTTGTTCAAGGGAACTTATTGCCGATTCAATTGAAGTAATGCTTACAGCTCACCCGCTTGATGCAATCGTATTTATTCCAAACTGTGATAAGATTGTACCGGGTATGCTCCTTGCTGCGTGCAGGCTTAATCTTCCTTGTATATTTATCAGTGGCGGCCCTATGCTTCCGGGTAAAAGTACAGAAACTACAAATCGTATCGGCCTTTCAGAGCAGTTTGAATATGTAGGCGCAAATGCAGTAGGTAAGATGAGTGATGAAAACCTTGAATCATGTGCATTTACAGCTTGCCCTACATGCGGTTCATGCTCGGGTATGTATACCGCCAATTCAATGAACTGCCTTACTGAAACAATCGGTATGTCGCTTCCGGGTTCAGGTACTATTCCTGCTGTTATGAGTGCAAGACTTCGCCTTGCAAAGCAGGCCGGTGAAAGAGTAATGGACCTTCTTAAAGAAGATATTAAGCCTTCTGATATTATTACAGAAAAAGCTATTGAAAACGCTATGCGTACAGATATGGCTATCGGCTGTTCAACTAACACAATTTTACATCTTACTGCTATTGCACATGCAGCAGGCCATGATATTGACCTTGCGCAGCTTGACGCTTACGGCAGAAAGACTCCGCAGATTTGTAAGCTCAACCCTGCTTCTTCTGTATTCATCACAGACCTTAATGATGTAGGCGGTATCCAAGCAGTAGTTAAGGAACTTGCAAGGGGCGGTATGATTAACACTGACGCACTTACTGTAAACGGTACGGTTGCTGACAGAATTGCAAATGCTCCTGATGCTGACGGAACTATTATCCGTAAAATTGAAGATCCGTTTTCAGCAGACGGCGGTATCGCTGTACTTACAGGCAATCTTGCTATGGACGGTGCAGTAGTTAAGAAGGGTGCGGTTGCCCCTGAAATGATGCAGCATAAAGGCCCTGCTAAATGCTACAACAGTGAAGAGGAAGCTATTGCGGCTATTACAGGCGGCAAGGTTGTTGCAGGTGATGTTGTTGTTATCCGCTATGAAGGTCCTAAAGGCGGCCCGGGTATGAGAGAAATGCTTTCACCTACTTCTGCAATTATCGGTATGGGGCTTGGCTCATCTGTTGCACTTCTTACAGACGGTCGTTTTTCAGGTGCTACAAGGGGTGCTTCAATCGGCCATATCAGCCCTGAAGCTGCAATGGGCGGCACAATTGCCCTTGTTGAAGACGGGGATGAAATCGAAATTGATATTCCTGCAAGAGTTCTTAAAGTTAATGTTTCAGATGAAGTTCTTGCTCAAAGAAAAGCAAAATGGCAACCTCCTGTTCAAAATCTTACAGGTTACCTTAAGCGTTATGCACAGCATGTAACAAGCGGTGCTAAGGGCGCGGTATTTGAAGACTAAGCGGGGATTTATATAAGCAGTATGAATGAGAAGAGTAAAAAGAGTCATTCAAGATACAGAAAATCACCGAATGATTTTGCAAAAACAGTAATTGTATTTGTTGTTACAGCAATAATAATTATTGTGGGAGCAATTATTGCTGTAAACAAGCCTGCCTGCAACTTGGTGCATAAGCTTGAAGCTGATATGCCTATCGGTATAAGGGATATAGAAATTGACCAAAGTCAAAATACTCTAACCCCTATTGACAGCGAAAGTTTGGCTTTCGGCAGCCATATTGCAAATATCACTTGTGAAAAAAGGGGTATTGAAGTACCGGTATATTATGGCTCAAACAGAGTATCATTCAGATACGGCGCAGGTGTGCTTAATGATGAAAAGCCGCCGTTTAGCGCAGGTAAAAATACTTTTATTACCGGATATGACGAAACATATTTTATGTCATTAAAATATGTTCAAAAAGGTGATAAATTTGTTATTACCACTTCGGATAAAACCATTAACTATAAAGTTATTGATACCTTTATAGGCGAAAATAATGACAGTGCCGCAGAAAAATACAATGATAATTTAATATTAAAAAGTATTTTTTCGGATTTCGGCGAAAACAGCGCAAAGCGCCTATATGTTATTTGTGAAAAGACAAGCGAGGAGGTTAATGCAAAATGAGCAGAAAACTCCACGATTCCAAAAGTGATTTCAGAAACAGGAATATACTTGCGTTTTGCCTTTTCGTAATGCTTGGAATTTTAACAATAGCCTGCGTTACCAAAACGGTGATTTTAAACGGTAACACAATTGAAAATCAAATTGTATCATATAATGTTACATCTGCATTTAGGCAGGATTTGATTGATTATACAAGCGACACTTTTATCAAAAACGGTTTGAATACTTCAAACATTGATGATATAATCACACAAAACAGAACAGAAGATATTATTAAATCATTTTCCGCAGGGCAGTTTAAGTCAAAAGTCGGCTACACATCTGCATCATCAAAGCAGGAAATTGATGAGTTGATGAATAAAATTAAAGCTGAAATTGAAACACAGGTAAAAGCAAACGGTTTTGAAAAAAACGAAGAAGCCGAAAATGCCCAGCTTGACAGTATAAAAGGCTTTATAAATTCTTCGCTCACTCTTCCTAAAACAAAGCTGATTGAAACTGCGATGAATTTAGGAAAAATTGCTTCAAGTGTTTTTCTTGCAATTGCTGTATTTTTAACACTTGTTTTCGGCTCTATGCTGTACTTTACAGGCAAAAAGGAATACAGAAGTTTGCGTGCGCTCGGTGCGTCTTTTTGTGCCGCTTCAATAACGGACTTGATTGTTTCTTTAATTGCTGTTATAATCTTTAAAATAAAATCAATAGATATTTATCCTGCGTTTATCAAAAATGCTGTTGATAATTATGTTAATACGGCTATCGGTGCTGTTGCGATTTGTGCGGTGCTGTTGTTTTTGATAGCGTTACTGCTTCTTGCAATAAGCTGGAAGCTAAAGCGTGAGGATTAAATTTGCGCAATGAATAATAGGGTGGTGTTTAAATGGATAAGGATATTGCAATCAGTGTTGAAAATGTTACAATGTCATTTATTCTTAATAAAGAAAAGGTGGACAACCTTAAGGAATACGCTATTAAGCTTATTACAGGAAAGCTTGAATACAATAAATTTGACGCTTTAAAAGATATTAACTTTAAAGTTAAAAAGGGCGAGCATCTTGCAATTATGGGGCTTAACGGTGCAGGTAAAAGTACACTGTTAAAAACAATTGTAGGTGTTTATAAGCCAACTAAAGGCAAGATTGAAAAGCAGGGCGTTATTGCACCGCTTCTTGAACTCGGTGCAGGCTTTGACGGTAACTATTCCGGCAGAGAAAACATTTTCCTTTACGGTGCCATTCTCGGCTATTCAAGGGAGTTTATTCAGTCAAAGTATGATGAAATTGTTGAATTTTCAGAACTCGGCGATTTCATAGAAGTACCTGTTAAAAACTATTCAAGCGGTATGAAATCGCGTTTGGGCTTTTCAATTGCAACTGCTGTTGAACCTGATGTTCTTATACTTGATGAAGTTCTTTCGGTAGGTGACGCAGGTTTCAGAAAAAAGAGCTTGGCAAAAGTTCAGTCACTTTTTGACAGCGGTGTAACAGTTCTTTTTGTATCACACAGTATTGACCAGGTTATGGCTATTTGTGATACCGCAATTCTGCTTGACCACGGTAAAATTATATCTCAAGGCCCGGTAGAAGAGGTTACACAGGTGTATAACGAAAAAGTTTCATCACCTAAAAAGAATAAAAAATTATTTTAAACAATTATAAAAAATAATTAAGTGTGGCTGTTTGGTTAAATATTAACCGAATTACAGCCACACTTTTTGTTATTTTGCACAATTTTTTTTATAGATTATATACATATTATGTAATATGTAATAGAAATCGGCAAAATTAAGTGTTATAATAAGCATATAAGATAATATTTATTTATGAAATTGCAAAATATATTTATTCGGTGGGGTTTAAATGAAAAGACTGATTTCTTTAGTCCTGGCTTTTGTGATTTTTTTCGGTATCGGTGGGACGATTGCGTATAACATAAATAATATTAACCGGCAAAATGAAGCTACCTCATTCACCGAGCAACTTAATGCTGTTGTAAAAAAATACGAAAGCAGGCAGGAAACTCAAAACAGGCTTATTGTAAATTCAAATAAGATTAAAGAAACTTATGGGGCGGTGGCTGTGATAAGGTCACAAAACTTCCAAATTATGCAGTTTGACAGTTACAGTAAGGCTGAAAATGCAAAGTTGAATATTGAAAAACTCGGCATAGATTGTGACAGGGACGATTATGCCTATGTGGAGTCAAATGGTAATGATACTTCAAAGGACTTATGGGCGGCAAAAAATGTTCAATGTGATGTAACAAATTATTATTTGAATTCAACAGGGGAAAAGTACCGTGATATTACGGTTGCAGTTATGGATACAGGCATTAACCCTAAGCACGAAGCGTTTGCCGGCAGAATAATTGAATGTAATCAAAATTTCAGTTCAAGCTCAAATGCAAACAGCTTTTATGATGACAGCGGGCATGGTACTAATGTTTCGGGTGTTATTGCGCTTAACACTTTGGATAATATTAAAATCAAGCCTTATAAAACTTTTGATAAAGACGGAAAGAGTACAAATTCGCAAATTATTGCCACGCTTAATTATATTTTGAGCGAAAAGTCATTGCCTGATGTAATAAATATGAGCTTTTCAGTTCAGTCGCTTTCGGGCAGTTCAACGCGTGATTCGCTTACCCGTACTTTAATATCAAAGGGCGTTACCATTGTAACCTCTGCGGGAAATAAAAATGTTAATGCAAAATATTATTATCCTGCAAATATTGATGGAGTAATTACTGTTTCGGCGTCGAATAAAAATAATAAAAAGGCGGATTTTTCAAATTACGGAAAATGCGTTGATATTTCAGCTCCCGGTGTGGGTGTATATACTTGTGAGCTTGACGGTACATATTCATATCAAAACGGAACATCGTTTTCTGCTCCGTTTGTAAGCGGTGCGGCGGCAACACTTTTAATGCAAAACGGTAAGATGACTGCCACGCAAGTTGAAGATAAAATTTGCAAAGAAGCAGTACCCGTTTATAACAAAATAACTCAATTTGAATGGTGCGGTGCAGGAATAGTGAATTATTCCGGCTTGATTTGCAACGAAAGAGCGGCTGAACCGTCATTCAGTATATCCCAGGGAACTTATAATGAACCGATTAACCTTGAAATAAAGGCAAAAAACGGTGAAAAAATTATGTATACATTAGATAATACCGTTCCTACTTCAAAAAGCGGTGAGCTGTATACTAAACCTATAAAGATTGATAAAGATACTCATATCATAGCAGTCGCTTATGATGATAAAAAGAAAAGCCGATATGCAGACGCAACTTATGAAATAGTATATGACTGTAAAGACAGGGATTTTGAAATTAACCCCGATGGTATAATTACAGGGTATACGGGCAGCAAATCCGCAATTACCGTACCGGATTATGTTAATAATATTAAGGTTAAAGCAATCGGTGATAATGTTTTCAATAATGTGAGTCTGACAAGTGTTAATCTTCCTGATTCGGTTGAAAAAATCGGTGTAAGTGCATTTGCAAATTGCAGTTTATCATCAATAAGTGCAAACGGTGTTAAAACCGTTGAAAACGGTGCGTTTGAAAACTGCGCTTCGCTCGTCAGCGTTAATATGAAAAATGTCATCAATATCGGAAACAGATGTTTTAAAAACTGCAAGCTTTTAACAACGATTCCGTTTAGCAATAATGTTGAAAAACTCGGTGCTAATGCGTTTGCGTTTACGGGAATATCAAACGCAAAATTCCCGAATGTTACCGAGGCGGACAGTGCGTTTGAAAACACTAATATAATTGAGGCATATTTACCTAATGTTAAAGGTGTTTACCGTACTTTTTATAATTGCAAGCTTTTAAGCCATGTCAACACATCAAATCTTGAAAAAATTGACGCGTCGGCATTTTACAATTGCAATATGCTTACAAATTTTGATTTAACAAATGTTAGAGAAGTGAGCGCCAATGCATTTAGGAAATCAGGCATCGCAAGTGCAGATTTGCCAAATTGCACCAAGCTTGATACGAAGGCGTTTTATAATTGTGAGAGTCTTAATTATGTAAATATTCCAAATGTAACAAGGATAATGCCGGACACATTTTCATATTGCGAAAATTTGGAAAAAATAAATATGCAAAGCGTTGAAGAATTTAATGATGTTACTTCTTCATATTTTACGGATTGTGTATCACTAAAAGGTCTGTTTTTGCCTAATTGTAAAAATTTGCCGAATATATCCTGGTCGGTTAATATGCAAGGGGCAATGAATTTGGGCAAAAAGGCGCAGCTAACATATATTTTTGCACCAAGGGCAGAAGAAGTATATTCAAGCAAAAGCGAGCCTTTTATGTACAAATGTGCAAAGCTTAAAACGGTTATTTTAACCAAGGTGAAATCTATTGATTATATAAATAATAACACAGGCGGCGTTTGGTATTTCGGCAGTGATTTGAATAATTTGCCGAGTTCATATGAAAATAAAAATATAACATTTGCAGCACCGAATTTGAGCTACGCGGCAAATTGGGCTGAAAAAATGAATGTTGATTTTATTGAAACGGGGCAAATAAGTTTTAACAAAATCAGTGGTGATACTGTTTATTACAGTACTCACGATAAAGAGCTTACACTTAATATGTGCTTTGTAAAGTCGCTGTGGGATTTGGAAGAAATAAACAAAAATAAAAAAGAAAGCACGATTTCTGCTTTACTTGATTTGAATAACGATAATATATTAAACGCAAAGGACTTTGCCATAATCAACAAAAAATAAAAAATAAGAATGCACCTGCATATATGCAGGTGCATTTTATATTTGCCAATATGTATTATGCTAACGAAGAATTGCAAATGCAAGGTCGATTGCGCCACCTAAAACTTTGCTTGTTTTTTTCATATTTAAGGTTTCGGCAAACCAAAGAAGTATAAGTGCAACAAGTATTGCAATTATTAAAGTTTTTTCTGTCATAATTAAACCTCCTTTGTTAATAATATTATATACTATTTATTTGAAAAATCAAGCAATTTTATACAACTTTACTATATTTGAAAATATTGTAAAAAGTCGTTGAATTTTTTAATGTTATGATTTATAATACTAACTAATCTTTTATATAATGGGGGAATATAGGTGAGTCCGATTTTATTAGAATTAGTGCCTGACAGAAGTGCTACTTTCACATCTACGGTAGTTATCGCCGGTGCCGGAATAGTATTTCTGATGCTTATGCTTTTAATTATTATTTTCTATGCATTTGGAAAGATAGTTTCAAGTGCCGAAGCTAAGGCTAAAAAAGGAAAAACCGAAAAAATAACAAAGAGTAAACATAAGCTTCCAACTCCTGCACCTGCACCAAAGGCAGTTGCAAGCAATGCAAATGCACCGCAGGTTGAAGCAGGTATCAGCGGCGAAGTAGTTGCGGCAATTGCGGCTGCGATTGCTGTAAGCGAAGGCGAGGGTGCTGTTGTTAAATCAATACGCAAGGTCAATGTTGTAAATGTAAAAGGCAGAAACCCATGGGCAAATGCTGCTGTTTATGATAATACAAGACCGTTTTAGGAGGCAGTAAATTATGGAAATTTTACAGGGTGTTTGGGAGGTAATTCTCAGCATCTTCACAAACTCAGGTTATGCTTATTTCTTTACTGCTGACGGCGGATATAAAAATGCAATTATGCTTCTTGTAGCATTTGTATTTCTTTATTTAGGTATTAAAAAAGGTTTTGAACCGCTTCTTATGGTTCCTATTGCATTCGGTATGCTCCTTGCGAATATACCGGAAGCGAACTTGGCAGTTCAGTATCACGACCTTGCTGGCTTTAGGGATTTGCTTGCAGGCAGAGGTGAATTTGTAGGCTGCACACCGGGTCTTATGGACTTCCTTTATTTCGGTGTTAAAGCCGGTATTTACCCACCGCTTATCTTCCTTGGTATCGGTGCTATGACTGACTTTGCTCCGCTTATTGCAAATCCAAGCTCATTTATCCTCGGCGCTGCTGCACAGCTTGGTATCTTCTTTACCTATGTAGGTGCCATTCTTTTGGGCTTTGCACCAAACGAAGCAGGTTCAATCGCTATCATCGGCGGTGCTGACGGCCCTACTGCTATTTTCGTAACTTCCCAGCTTGCACCGTATATGCTCGGTACAATTGCTGTGGCGGCATATTCATATATGGCTCTCGTGCCTGTAATTCAGCCACCTATTATGAGAGCACTTACCACAAAGAAGGAAAGAAGCGTTGTTATGGGTGGTTTAAGACCTGTATCAAAGCTTGAAAAAATACTTTTCCCTATTATGGTAACTGTTATTGTTTCACTTCTTCTTCCTGATGCTGCATCACTTGTAGGTATGCTTATGCTCGGTAACCTTCTTAAAGAGAGCGGACAGACAGAGCGTATTGCAAAAGCAGCTCAGAATGAGCTTATGAATATTGTAACAATCTTCCTCGGTATTTCTGTTGGTGCTACAACTTCAGCAGGCAGCTTCCTTAACCTTAATACAATCAAAATTGTTGTTCTCGGTCTTGTTGCTTTCTGCCTTGGTACAGCAGGCGGTACTTTATTCGGTAAGATTATGTATGTTGCTACAAAAGGCAAGGTTAACCCACTTATCGGTTCAGCAGGTGTATCGGCAGTTCCAATGGCTGCCCGTGTATCACAAAAAGAAGGCCAAAGGGAAAATCCTTCAAACTTCCTTCTTATGCACGCTATGGGCCCGAATGTATCAGGTGTTATCGGTTCTGCTGTTGCAGCAGGTATCTTGCTTACACTTCTTAAGTGATAAAATAATTTTGAAAATAATAAATCAGGGTGGCAGATTTGTCACCCTTTTTTATGACTTATAGGAAAGGATAAACTTATGGCTTTAAACGAAATGCAGCAGCTTGCTGTTGATACAACCGAAGGTCCGCTTTTAATTTTAGCCGGCGCAGGTTCGGGCAAAACTACCGTTCTTGTAAACAGGGTGGAGCATATTATTTCTTCCCGCCTTGCAACTCCTTGGCAAGTGCTTGCCATCACCTTTACCAACAAAGCCGCAGGTGAACTGCGTGAAAGGCTTGTAAGTGCAATCGGTGATGAAGCTAATGATATATGGGCATATACTTTTCACAGCTGCTGTTCAAGGATATTAAGGCGATTCGGCGAAAGAATAGGTTATACAAATCATTTTACGATTTATGATACCGATGATTCAAGGCGAGTTATGAAGCAGTGCCAAAAGCAACTTGGTATAGAGGACAAGCTTATTAACCATAAATCCATTTTAGCTGAAATAAGCAGGGCAAAAGACAGCCTAATTTCACCTGATGAATATAAGCAAACCTCACAAAATGATTTTAGAAAAAGCAAAATTGCCGAATGTTACGAAATGTATCAAAAAGAGCTTAAAAAATCCGACGCAATGGATTTTGATGATATTATTTTCAATACCGTTAAGCTTCTTGAAGAAAATGAAGATGTGCGTGACCTTTACCAAACTCAATTTAAGTATGTAATGGTGGATGAATATCAGGATACAAACCACGCGCAGTATGTTTTAACTTCGCTTCTTGCCGATAAGTATAAAAATATCTGTGTAGTAGGTGATGATGATCAGAGTATATATCGTTTTCGCGGTGCTACTATTGAAAATATACTTTCATTTGAAAATCATTACAAGGGTGCAAAGGTAATCAGGCTTGAAGAGAATTACCGTTCAACCCAAAATATACTTGACGGTGCAAACGCTGTAATTTCACATAATAAAAACCGTAAAGGCAAAACTTTGTTTACCCGTTCAGGTTCGGGTGATAAAATTGTATATAAAACGGTTATGAGCGAATCTGAAGAATCACAGTACATAATTGATGAAATCATCAAAAATGTTGATAACGGAATGAAATATTCCGATCACGCAATTCTTTACAGAATGAATGCGCAGTCGCGTAACCTTGAAGTTATGCTTACAAAAAGCGGTATTTCACACAGAATTATCGGCGGTCATCGCTTCTTTTACAGAAAAGAAATTAAAGATATTGTATCATATTTGGCAGTTATCAATAATCCGAGTGACAATGTAAGGCTCCAAAGAATTATAAATGTGCCAAAGCGTGCAATAGGGGATACAATGTTTGCAAATGTGCTTGAAATTGCCGCAGGCCTCGGTATGTCCGCATTTGAAGTATGTGAAAGAGCGGATGAATTTCAAAAAACATCACGAAGTGCATCAAAGCTTATGGGCTTTACAAAAATGATTAGGGATTTTCAAGAATGTATTGAAGATGGAATGGGCCTTAATGATTTGCTCCAAGAAGTTTTGGAAAAAACGAAGTATCTTGATTTTCTTCACGAGGATATTGAAACATATGATGACAGGGTTAACAATATCAAGGAACTTTCATCAATGTTTATTAAGTATGAAGAAGAGAGCGAAGACGCTAACCTTTCAGAATTTCTTGAAGATGTTGCCCTTATTTCCGATATTGATTCATATAACGAAGATGAAGACGCAGTAGTTTTAATGACTCTTCACTCGGCAAAGGGGCTTGAATTCCCGGTTGTGTTTATTCCGGGTATGGAAGAGGGAATATTCCCCGGCAACCAATCAATGTTCAGTGAAGAAGATTTGGAAGAAGAACGCCGCCTTGCATATGTAGGTATTACAAGAGCAAAGAAAAAGCTTTACCTCATATCTTCACAGCAGCGTATGCTCTACGGTCAAACTTCACGCAATATGCCGTCAAGATTTTTGAGAGAAATTCCGTCATCTGTTATTGATGACCAATCTGTTGTGGCAAGAAGAAGTACCGGGTTCACTTCTGCTCACTCCGGTTTTTCATCGGGCGCAAGGGGCGGTTCTTCATATACATCTTCAAGCAAAATCGGCTCTGCAAGGCAATCATCAAACAGTGCTCATAAATTCGGCCAGGCAGGCAATGCTGCTCAAAAGAGCAATGTTGATTACAAAGTGGGCGATACCGTCAGCCACAAATCATTCGGTACTGGTACAATTCTTACCATTACCCCAATGGGCGGCGATATGCTGTTGGAAGTTGCGTTTGATAAAGCCGGAACTAAAAAGATGATGGCAAACTATGCAAGACTTGAAAAGAAATAGGCAAAAAAATAACATCAGTCGTTAAAATGCGACTGATGTTATTTTTTTATCAGCATATTCTCGGTAATCCCTCACCGAAAAGCTCTTTCATCTCATTTTCGTAAAGCATTGCTGACGGAAAGTACTTTTTATACTTAAAGCTTAATATAATTATAAGTACAGTTAAAAATATATCACAGAAGATGGTTATTTTTGATAAAATACCCAAAATAAAGTCGGGAAATGCAATAAGAATTAGTGCTAAATCAGTCATTTTTACCCCCCCTCTTGTTATATATGTAATTAAATGCGAATATATCATATAAGATATTGTTATAATAATAACACTTTAAATCGGTAAGGTTAACTTAAATTAGTGGAATAAGCATATATTTTACAGGAAAAATTGCTTACTTTTAATCAATTTGCACGAAAAAAATATATTGAATAAAATATGTTGCAATTTATGACTTTTTGTACTATATTAGTAAGAGTTAAAGGGATTAAAAGATTTAAGGCTGATGGGTGCTTTAAGGACGGAGATTATGGAAAAAAGAATAAAATTTTTCTCAGCTATTACAATTTTTGTGATTATAGTTGCTACTATAACAGCACTCTTTGTTACCGACGCCAAAGATTTGGCTTCGGTTAAAAATGTAAAAATGGCTCATAACAGCGAAAATTCGATTTCGCTTACTTGGAATGAGGTTAAAAAAGCCGACGGATATTATATTTACAACCTTGACAGTGATACTAACAAATATGTTAAAATCGGCACAAGCAAGGGCGAAAATAATTGCAAATATGACATTAAAGATATTCCTTCTGCAAGTATTTATAAAGTTAAAGTCTTAGCTTATCGCTCATTTATGAAAAAAGAGTATTTGAGCGGCAAAGCCAAAGAGTATACATTTTATTCAAATCCGAGCAAGCCGATTTTAAGTGTATTTTCGGGTGGCAAAGGCGTTCTTTCAATGGAATGGAACGATTTGGATAATTTGGCAGGATATGATATTCAGTATTCAAAAAACAAAGAGTTTACGGAATATAAAAATGAAATGATTAAAGACGGGCAAACCCGTAATTTTTCCGTAAATGATTTGGCAGTCGGCGATATTTATTATGCACGAGTAAGGGCATATATGACCGTGAATGGCAAAACGATTTACAGCAAGTGGAGCGATGTTGGGGAAGCTACTATTTATGATAAAGATATAAATATCGGCAAGGTTGACCCTAGCAAGCCTATGATTGCATTTTCGTTTGATGATGGGCCGGCATACGATTATAAAAATTCAAATTCAACAGAACGCATTTTAGACGTACTCGAAAAATATAATGCACGCGCCACTTTCTTTATGGTGGGGGAGAGAGTAAACAGCGAAACAAAGCATTTGCTTGACAGGGAAATACAAAACGGCTGTGAGCTTGGAAACCACACATATGCGCACAATCATTACGGTTCGCAGGTAACTGCAAGGGATATTTCAAGGGCAAGTAAGCAAATAGAAAAAATCAGCGGCAGAGCGCCTACAATGTTCAGATGCCCCGGCGGAATTGTAACTCCAACAATCAGAAAAGAGTGCAAAAAAGAGGGTATGGCACTTGCTTATTGGTCAGTCGATACAGAAGATTGGCGTTCAAAAGATAAAGATAAAATTTATAAAAACATTATTAAATATGCATACGACGGTTCAATTGTATTGATGCACGATATTTACCCGTCAACAGCAGACGCGGTTGAAAAAGTTGTGCCGGAGCTTATAGCAAAAGGGTATCAAATCGTTACCGTAAGTGAACTTATTGCGGCTAAAACAGGAGAAAATGCAAAGCCGGGAAATCAGTATGTTGATTACAAAACAATAAATAATAATACGCATTAAGAAAAACAGCGTTGGAGATTTTGATTTCTCCAACGCTGTTTTATTATTTATAATACTGCTCTTAAAAATTGCTGAAGTCTTGGGTCTTTAGGCGCACCGAAGATTTCACTCGGCGGTGCTTGCTCAACAATGTATCCGCCGTCCATAAAGATTACTTTATCGGCAACTTCCCTTGCAAATCCCATTTCGTGAGTAACAACTACCATTGTCATTCCCTCATCTGCAAGGTCTTTCATAACCTGCAATACTTCGCCTACCATTTCAGGGTCAAGTGCAGATGTAGGCTCATCAAAAAGCATAACCTTTGGGTTCATTGCAAGTGAGCGAACAATTGCCGCCCTTTGCTTTTGACCGCCTGAAATTTGAGATGGGTAGGCATTTGCTTTATCTGCCAGGCCTACTCTTTCCAAAAGCTCCAAAGCCTTTGCGTTTGCCTGCTCTTTAGTCATAATTTTAAGCTGAACAGGTGCAAGAGTAATATTTTCAAGTATGGTTTTATTATTGAAAAGATTAAAATGCTGAAAAACCATACCCATATGCTCGCGCACTTTATTTATATCACACTTTTTATCGGTAATAAGCTGACCGTCAAAGTAAATTTCACCATCAGTTGGTGTTTCAAGCAAATTAAGGCACCTTAAAAATGTACTTTTGCCTGAACCTGACGGACCGATAATAACTATTTTTTCGCCTTGCTTGATTTCATAATCAATGCCTTTAAGCACTTCATTATCACCAAAGCTTTTCTTTAAATTCTTAACGGTAATCACTTTTTCTCAAACTCCTTTCCATAATTTTGATAAGAGTAGAAATAACAAGTACCATTATAATGTAAATAACAGCCATTACAAGATAAGGAACCATAAAGTCATATGTGTTAGAACCGATACGCTGGAAAGCAAGGTAAAGGTCAGTTGCACCTACGAAGCTGACAACTGAAGTTTCCTTGATAAGAGAAATAAACTCATTACCAAGGGTCGGCAAAATATTTTTAACAGCTTGCGGAATGACAATTTTCATCATTGTTGTGCCATAGCTTAAGCCGACTGAACGGCCGCCTTCCATTTGCCCCGGGTCAACTGAAAGAATACCTGCCCTCATAATTTCTGAAATGTAAGCACCGGAGTTTAAGCCGAATACAATTACAGCAACAGGTACACTTTTTAAATTTATTGAAAGAAGCGGCATAAGCACATAGTAGAACAAAAGAAGCTGAACTACAATAGGTGTACCGCGGAAAAAGCTGACATAGAATTTAGCAAGTCCGTCAAGAAAACGGAGCAATTTATTTGTTTTTGGGACAACTCGAACAGTTGCAATAAGAGTACCGATTATGATACCTATTACAAGGCCGAGTATAGCAATAATAAGTGTGTTTCTTAATCCTTGAAGAACAACGCTGTAACCGCCGTTGTCGCTGAAGAATCTCCAAAACGCCTCAAATTTCTTTTCAAAATTCATTTATTAGTCCTCATCATACAAAATGCCCGTTCAAAAGAACGGGCAAATCTTTTAGTTAATTATGCTACGGCGTTGATAGCGTTTGTGATTGCTGTTGCAGGTGCTGCATCAATGATAACATAGTTTATGCCACCGTTGATTAAGTCCTGAACTGCAAGTGAACCGTTTGCATAGCCCTTCCAAGTAGCATTAAGCTTTGTAAAGCCGAAATCACTGCTTCCTTCAACATAATACTGACCTGTTGTACCGTTTTGACCGCCGATAAGAACTGATTTATCAAAACCTTGAAGAATTTTATCAACATCTTCTTTAGTCTTGCAGTTATCAAATGTTTTATCATCAGCATTGCAAATAATTTTCTGTGCTGCGTTATAATAAGCATCAGAGAAATCTACCTGCTTAGCTCTTTCTTCTGTTACGGTAAGGCCTGCCATACCGATGTCAGCCTTCTGCTGCTGAACTGAAAGAAGAACAGCATCAAATGCCATATCTACGATTACAAGTTCTTTGCCGAGCTTGTCAGCAAGAAGCTTTGCAATTTCCATATCAATACCGTAGAACTTGTCACCCTCTTTATATTCAAATGGGGCAAATTCAGCGTTTGTTGCAACAACAAGCTGGTCTTTTGAATCATCCTGCTTAGCTGATGTAACTGCTACCGGCTCACCGTCACCGAAGAAATGATTGCTGATTTCTTCAAGTTCGCCGCTTGACTTCATTTCTTTAAGAAGTTCGTTACATTTTTCTTTGAGTTCAGGCTGCTTTTTGTCAACACCGAAAGCGTATTCTTCGCTTGAAAGTTCAATGTCAACAACTTTAACCTTTGCTGCTGATGTGGCTGGTTCATCTGCTTTCTTGTCATTACCGCCTTTTGATGAGCAGCCTGCAAATACAGCAACTACTATCATAAGTACAGCAAGAACAACAGCAGAAATCTTTTTAGTTAATTTCATCTTATTTTCCTCCGTATTTTATTTTTTAAAACATAAATAAAGACACGGTTAAATCTAACCGTGTCAATAATTTATCACAATATCAGCATAAAGTCAACATTTTATGAATAATAACTGTATAATTATACAATAAATTTATATAATCAGTCGGCATTTGCAAGCCATTCATATTCAGGTACATAAATTCTTGTCTTATCCCAAGGGTCACCGTCAAGATGACGAATGAGCCATACATAATACATTTCATATCCCGGTGCGGTAACCTGCTGGTGTGCATTGCCGCCCCTTATGCAAAGGCAAGAACCGTTTTCTGTTTTGTAAGGAGTGTTGCCCTCAAAGCCTGCACCGAATCCTTCAGGGTGGTCAAATTGGTAATAGTAAAGCTCCGGCTGTGGATGATAGTGCGGCGGATAGCTTGACCAACGGCCCGGTTGGTTAAACACTTCGCCCATAACCATATTTGATTGCGGAGCATTATCAAGGTCAAACATAGTTGATACAATTCTGTGGCCTGTACCGTTCCATTGGCCTTTACCGAATTCTTGGTAAAGGCAGTTATCAGGATTATAAAATTCACTTTTCCAAGTTTTTTCATTATCAGTCATTTGAACGAGAATTTCGCTTTCTTCATTAGCTGTTACGCTTGCTTTAACCTGCTTGCAAAAATGAACTGCATAAGGCTTTTTTTCAAATGGGTTTTTTCTTTTGCAACGCTCGTCAATCTCATTTCCGACTTTAAATGTGACATCGCCTGAAAGAAGCAAAATGGCACACTCGTTATTTTCCTCAATTATTTCAAGTGTTTCGCCCTTTTTTAATTTTTTAACATAAATGTCCATCAGCATTTCGGAGTTAATGCCATTCATTTCGCAAAGTACTTTTTTGCCGTTTTCGTCATATTCGGGTTTAAATAACATAAATATATCTCCTTAAAAATTATTTTTTGTGTTTAAACTTTTTGGTTATTGCAATAAAAATTGAAACAAATGCAGTCACCCCTGCTATTGAAGCCGGAACTATGTATAACTGCTTATTTTGCTCAAGTGCATTTATGTTTACACCAAGCCTTGTTAAAACGCTTTGTGCATTTGGCTTTGTTGTGGATACTTCAATATGGGTAGCAACAACTTTTCTGCTTTCGGCATTTTCCATAGTTGTTACTTCGCCCACAGCGTCGGTTACAACGAAGTCGCACTGTGCATATAAATCATCATTGGCACATACTACAACTGTTGCAGTACCGTTGCCGATAGCTGTTATATTACCGTTTGCACCGATTTTAATTATTCCCTCTTGGTCGCAAAAATAACCTACTACCGCATTTGTATTTTGCGGCTCAACACTGTATTCAAGTTTAACGGTATCGCCCACCTGCAAATCATATTTTGAAGCGTGAATTTGAAGGTTTGTAAGGGTTGAAGCTTCACTTTGAGCCGGCTGGGCTGTTGTGGAAGTGGTTTCGCTAGTTTGGCTTGAAGCATTTGTTTGTGAAGTGGTTTGCTTTGCACTTTGTGCTTTTTTAGAAGTAGTTTGCTTCGCTTTTGCAGTAACTTTTTTGGTAGTGGTTGCTTTCTTGGCAGTCGCTTTCTTGGTGGTTACTTTTTTGGTTGTAGCCTTTTTAGTTGTGGCCGGCTTTTTTGTGGTTGCCGGTGCATTGCTGCCGGAAGCCGAAGCGTAATTTGGCGAAGCATACCCCATAATTGCACTGATGTTATTATACGGTTTTGAACCTTTTTCTGTATATTCCCTGGCTTTAACTTTGCCGGAGCAGTTACCCTCAACTGTATAAACCGTTTTGCCTGATGTGTAGTTGACTATGCCCACATGGTCGCACGAGCCGCTGCCCGTCCAATCAAAAAATACAAGGTCGCCGCTTTTAGGCGTGTATTTTGAAGGGGAGTAATAGCGTTTTTTATCTTTAAACCAGCTAATCATACTGTTGCAGTTGCCGCCGCGCGGAATAATATTTCCGTTTAAAGTTACGCCGTTTGCCTGCCCGACTTGGTTAAAGCACCAAAGTACGAAAGTGGTGCACCAGCCGCCCTGATAGCCATACCAATCACCGTATTTTGAATATGTTGATGTGCCGGTATATCCCACTTCTGCACTTGCGGTATTTACTACGGCTGACCTAAGCTCATCTTCACTTGCGGCAAATGAAGTTATAGGTAAAAGCGAAGCAAGCAAAAAGCAAATTGCAACTATGACTACATTAAAACTTTTAAATCTTTTATTCATAAAGAAGATACCTCATATGGTATGTAAACATCGAATTCTAAATATAATTATATACATAATATTTAAAATGTCAATTTGAAATTTTATACAATATGTTGAAAAACAGAGCGAAATAGTGTATATTAAATTAGTAATTAAAATTTGAGAGGTGTATTATGGAAAGGCTTAAAGATTGTAATTTGGAGCATTGCACACCGGAGGAAGTAGGTGTAAACAGCAGTGCGATAACAAGTTTTATAGAAGAAATAAATGAAAACAAATTAGGACTGCATAGTTTTACTGTTGTAAGGCACGATAAAGTGTGTGCGCAGGGCTTTTTTAAACCATATAATAAGGATATACCGCATGTTCTTTACTCAATGAGTAAAAGTGTAACCTCAACTGCCGTCGGCTTTGCAGTGAGCGAAGGACTTTTAAGCCTTAATGACAGGGTGGTTAAATTCTTTCCTGAATATTTGATGAGCAAGCGCCCTTTTAACAGAATGATTACAGTCAGAATGTTACTTACTATGCATTCAGATAAGCTTATTACCGTACTTGATGATAAGGGCGGTACGGATTGGGTGCAAAATTTCCTCAATGCACCGTTTCTTCTTCCGCCGAACACAAAGTTTAATTACATAAGTGAAAATACATCTATGCTTTCGGCTATAATTACAAAGATTACGGGCATGAGTGTTATTGATTACCTTTATCCTCGTATTCTTGAACCGCTCGGAATTGAAAAACCGTTTTGGGAATCTGATGGGCAGGGTAACAATGCAGGCGGCTGGGGCCTTTATATGAAGAGTGAAGACCTTGCTAAATTCTTTTTGCCTTATATTCACGAGGGTAAGTGGAAAGACGGAACACAGATTATTCCTGCCACTTGGGTTAAGGAAGCTACAAGAAAGCAGGTTGATTCTGTATCAGACGGATATATTGATAATATGATGGGATACGGTTACCAATTTTGGCGAAATCCTATTCCTAACAGTTACAGAGCCGACGGGCTTTTCGGCCAGCGTTGCTTTATGTTTCCCGAATATGACGCACTTGTTGTGCTTAATTGCGGTGAGGCGGAAGACTATAAGGTTATGAAAGTATTTTGGAAGTATTTTCCTGAATGTTTCGGCTATGGTACATTGCCTGAAAACAAAGCGGAATATCAAAAAATGCTTGATACAATTGATAATTGCAGTGTTGAAGATTTGCCTAAAGGTAAGCGCAATTTTGAACTTGAGAAAAAAATATCAAACCGGCTTATTAAATGTAAAACAAGTGAATTTGTTTCCGTTGTTTCAATTACCATTACACAAATGTGGTTTAATAAACCGGGTGAAATCAATGAAATGATGCTGACTTTTGATGAAGATAAGCTTCGCTTTTATTGGAAAGAAAAAGAAGATGAAAATACTATTGATGTAGGCTTAAACGGAGAGTACGAAGTAAGCAAAATCAAGCTTGGGGATGTTATATATCACACATATTCAAAGGCTGCTTGGAATGATGACGGTACGCTTGATTTATGGATTCGCCCTATTGAAACAGCGCATGTCAAAAAGTTCAATTTTAAGTTTAATGATGATAACACTGTTAAGATTAAAAATGATATGAACCCGACTTTGCAAGACCTTGTTGTTTACTATATGACTTTTACAGGAAATCCGGTAGGCAGTATAGGCGGAGAAGTAATTAAAGAATCGGTTGAAAAGCTTGGCTTGCCGATTATTGAGCCTGATTTTAAGGGCAAATTTGTTGAAGAAAAAGAATAATCAGAGTTTAAAAACTGTCTTATCATACGGTAAGGCAGTTTTTTATTACAAAATTGTAATAGAAGAAAAATATTATATATGATATTATATAAATATAATAATTATTAAGGTGATATATATGGATATATTTTTACTTGAAGATGATGAAGCTATCGGAATAGGGCTTACTTACTCACTTGAAAATGAGGGGTATAAGGTTACGCTTGCAAAAAATATTAAGCAAGCAGAAAAAATCATTGATGAAAAAGTATTTTCGCTTTATATTCTCGATTTAACCTTGCCTGACGGAAGCGGATACGATATTTGCAAAAAAGTCAAAGCAAAAGGGGATTTGCCTGTAATATTTTTAACTGCGTATGATGATGAAGTCAATGTAATAATGGGCTTTGAACTCGGTGCGGATGATTATATTTCAAAACCTTTCAGAGTTAAAGAACTTATGCTCAGAATAAAAAGTGTTATGCGCCGATATTCAAAAGAAACGAGTGACGGAATAATTACAATAAATAATCTTAAAATAAACACTAATGAAGCTAAAGTATATAAAAACGGCGAAGAAATTGTGTTAACAGCTATGGAATACAGGCTTCTTTTAATTCTTTTAAGTAACCGCGGAAAAGTGCTTTCACGCACTGCTCTTCTTGAAAATATTTGGGATGTAGCAGGCGATTTTGTGGAGGATAACACACTTACCGTTTATATAAAAAGGCTGAGAGATAAAATTGAGGAGGACCCGGCTAAACCCGAATTCATAAAAACAATCCGCGGGTTTGGGTATGTGATTGAAAAATGATGAATAAAGATGCAAAACTGACTTTAATATTCGGTGCGATTTTTACACTTGTATCGACTTTGATATGTTTGTTTTTAAATAAATGGGCGGGTATTATCTGTTTGGTACTCGGTATACTTTTAAGCGGTGTATATTTTTATAATATCAAAAAAAGAAATGATAAAATAAATGAACTTAACAACTATCTTTCACTTATGTGTTCGGGTAATTTTGAGCTTGATATTATGGATAATACCGAAGGTGAAATGTCGATACTCAAAAATAATCTTTATAAGATAATGACGCTTTTAAAAACGCAAAATGATGAACTGAAAAAAGATAAAATTCATCTTGCAAACTCACTTGCAGATATTTCACATCAGCTTAAAACACCGCTGACATCAATGATGGTGATGACTGATTTGATTAAAGATGAAAAGGGCGAGGACAAGCGTGGTGAATTTATAAATATTATTGAAAATCAGCTTGATAAAATGAAGTGGCTTATTACAAATCTTCTCAAAATATCAAAGCTTGACGCAGGCACAACCGAATTTAAGCACGAAAAAGTGAGTATGAAATCTGTTTTAAATCGAAGTTTAAAACCGTTTTATGTAACCTGTGATATAAAGCAGATTGAAATTATAAACAGTGCAGAAGATTTTGATTTTATCGGCGATTCAAGCTGGACGGGTGAAGCAATAGAAAATATCATCAAAAACTGCATTGAGCATACGGATAAAAAAGGTCATCTTAAATTCTATTGTGAAAAAACAAATGTTTTCAATTCCCTTTTTATTGAAGATGACGGGTGTGGCATTGCGCCGAATGATTTGCCGCATATTTTTGAACGCTTTTATCATGGTGAAAATTCATCAAACGAAAGTGTGGGTATAGGCTTGGCACTTGCAAAGACTGTGCTTGAAAAAGAAAAAGGCGATATTATTGTTAATTCCGAGCTTGGCAAGGGAAGCATTTTTGAATTAAGATTTTATAAAACGATAGTATAAACTGCCTCCCTTAACAAGGGAGGTGATTGCGAAGCAATCGGAGGGATTTTGAGCGAAAAGCTCCGTCGTTGCAAGCAAAGGTTATTTCAATATGTGACATTTTTGTAATATTAGTGTCACGGGATTGTAAGTTAGAACTGTTATGATGGTGATAGTGTAAGGGGACTGTACCCATTTTTACACTGACGGGGGAGGTATTCATTATGAGTATAACAAAGCAATTAGCCCTGCGCCATTTGAAGCAGAACAAAACAAGGTCGGTTTTAACTGTTTTAGGTATAACTATATCCGTAGTTATGCTTACTGTTATTTTTACATGTGCCACCTCTTTTGCTCACTACTACGGCGAAAAGGCGATTAACGAAAACGGCAATTGGCATTTCTTTGTCAAAACAGATTATGAAAGTGCTAAAAAGTATTTACTAAGTGATTCTTCTCTTAAAGATATAGGCTTTAATAAGGATTTATCGACTGAGGAGCAAAGTTATAAGATATATTCAAATAAGGCTAATTATTTAAGAACAGGCACGATATATCAGGGAGATAAGCAGTATATTAAGGATACGGTCACCTGCAAATATGACGGTGCTTTGCCTTATTGTTATTTTGGCAGCGCTGACTGTTTTTGTGTCAATTATTTCGCCCGTGCAAAAGGCGGCGAGAATTACTGCAATTGATGCGATTAGAAAAACTGACGAGATTAAGTGCAAGGGCAAAATTCGCACTCCGTTTATTATAACTAAACTTTTCGGATTTGAGGGCGACATTGCGTTTAAAAATTTAAGGCGCAACGGCAGAAAATCAAGGACGATTATTGCTTGTATATGTATTTGCGCAGTTCTCTTTTTAAGCTGTAATTATTTTTGCGAAACATTTAAAGCGGCGTCAAACATAGATTATGAAATTCCTTATCAGATTATGTATCAATACAGTGCCGAAAGCAAGGCACAGCTTGAAAAAGCAAGAAATTATTTGAAAACAAATAAAAGGGTAAAGCGTTTTTATTCGATTTGGGCGGCTTGGTATTCGCCGATTTCAAGAAACGAGATAAATCCTTATGATAATTCACGTGAGTATGATATGTCGTTTCATAATGAAAGCATTTTTGTTGATAAATATAAATTTGTCGCAGCGCAGGATATAACATATACCGCTCATTTGCTTGATGACGAGGATTTCAATGCGCTTTGCAAGAAAAACGGAATTGATTATAAAAAATATTATTCGCCCGATAAAGACGGTTCAATTAAGACGATTGTAATAAACACAATTGACCGTAACGGTGAGCCGATTTTTAATAATAACCTACTCGGCAAAACTATCGGCGAATATGGCTTTGATTTTGAAAAGACCGAAAGGGAAAATAAGCTCGACGAGGACGGGAATCAGATTAGTTTCTTTTATAAGACCGGTCGCACATCTATTTATAAATTCTGCGATTTTATAAAATATGATAAGGATAATCCTATTTGCAATTTAGAGTCGGGCGGTGTTGCTTTTTATGCGCCTATGAGCGTATACGATAAGCTTTACGATGTTGACGATTTTTATTTCGATTACGGTATTGAAACCGACGAGCCATATAAGGTTGAAAAGGAACTTAAGGATTATTTGTCCGAAAATGAAGCCGATGGCGACGCATATAACATTTATTATTGGACGATGAGGGAAAAGAGCATTATATCCGCTGTTCAATTTCTTTCTTACAGCTTCATTTTGCTTATTACACTAATAACAGTATTTAATATAATCAACACAATGACAGCGCAGATTGCAGGCAGGAAAAAGGAACTTGCTATGCTGAAAAGCGTGGGTATGACGCCTAAAGAATTTAAAAAGACGATACTGCTTGAAAGTGCATTTTACGGTTTATTCGGCTTGCTTTTCGGTGTACCTTTGAGCCTTGTTATTAACAGGGTGGTGGGATTTATCATTTCAAAGGATAATCCTATTCCTTTTTCAGTCAATATTTGGCTTTATCTTATTGCCTGCGTGGCAGTATTTGTTATCATAGCGCTTACTATGATTTATTCATTAAAGCTTATTAAAAACAATTCTATTATTGATTCATTAAAAAACGATGCAAACTGATATTTGGGTAAGTGACAAAATTGTAATTTAAAAGTCACCCGGTTGTAAGTTTGAATTGATATTATGGACTCATCGAAAGGAGATAACTACTTATGAAAATACTTGAAGTTACAAATTTATGCAAAACTTACGGCAAGGGTGACACTATGGTAAAGGCACTTGATAATGTGTCTTTTTCAGTAGAAAAAGGTGAGTTCGTTGCTATTATCGGGCCGAGCGGTTCGGGCAAATCAACGCTTCTTCACATTCTCGGCGGGGTAGATGTGCCTACAAAGGGCAGTGTTGTTATTAACCAGACAGATATTTCAAATCTTGATGAAACAGCACTTGCTATTTTCCGCCGCAGGCAAATAGGTTTGATTTATCAGTTTTATAATCTTATTCCTATTTTAACTGTTCAGGAAAATTTGACTTTGCCGCTTCTTCTTGACGGAAGAAAGCCGGATGAAAAGCAGATTTCCACTCTTGTTAAAAGGCTTGGGCTTGAACACAGGCTTGACCATTTGCCAAATCAGCTTTCAGGCGGCCAGCAGCAGCGTGTATCAATCGGGCGCGCACTTGTAAATAACCCTGCGCTTATGCTTGCAGATGAGCCTACCGGAAATCTTGACAGCGAAAACAGCAAGGAAATTATTTCTCTTTTAAGGCAATTTAATAAAGATTTTAACCAAACTGTAATTATTATCACTCACGATGAAAAAATTGCAAATTCGGCAGACAGAGTAATCACTATTGAGGATGGCAAAATCACCGGAGATGAGGTGAGGATAGGTTGAACATCGCAAATAAACTAACTTATCGCCATCTTAAAGAAAATAAGGGCAGAACCGTAGTTACAACGCTTGGTATTTGTGTTTCTGTGGCAATGATTACTGCTGTTTTCGTAGCAATGGCTTCATTTTTAAATCTTTTCGGTGAAATAGGCAAAATTTCATCAGGTAATTGGGACGCGTATTATTATCATCTTAGCCAAAGTCAAATAGAGCAGGTTGAAAAAGACAGCAGAATTTCAAAAGTCGGCTTAAAGTACGGCAGTGAAAATAAGTCGTTTCAAATTAAAAATCCGACCTCTTATAAAAGAGGCACGGCTGAAATGATTATCGGGGATAAATCATATTTTGAAATGGTACTTACGGGCAACTTTGACGGTAAAGTACCGGCTAATGAAAATGAAGTTGCGGTAGAAAAAGATTTTCTTGATAAAAACGGAATGAAAGATGCCAAGGTTGGCGACAAAATTGTTTTAACCCAAGGGCAAAGGCAACTTGATGACGGAAGCTATACTACGGGCAGTAATTTTAATCAAGACGAAAAATTTGTACCGTCAGGTGATGAAAAGGAATACACAATAACAGCAATTCTTCATACAAACCCGGCAACAAAGTACAGCAGTGTATGGCGAGGTATCAGCGAAGATGAAATAAAAAGCGGTGATATTTGCGCGTATATCACTCTCGCTAAGCAAAACAGCAGTGCTTACAGCACGATAGAAGCTATTCAAAACGATTATAAAATTGATGTTTACCAAGCTAATGAAGATGTGCTTGCATCATATCTTTCAGGTAGACAGGGCGATTTTCTTGCTACAATGCTTCCGATTGTTTTAGTTGTTTTAATTCTTATTGTAATTGCGTCGGTAATGCTTATTTATAATGCTTTTGGTATGTCGCTTTCAGAACGAGTAAGGTATCTCGGTATGCTCGCGTCAGTAGGTGCAACCAAGTCGCAAAAGCGAAAGAGTGTGTATTTTGAGGGTGCAATTTTAGGCGCAATCGGAATACCCGTAGGTATTTTAGCCGGTATTTTGGGAATTAGCATAACGCTGAAGTTAGTAGGCCATAAAATCATTTCAACCGGTATGATTGCGGGCGTAAATGACAGTAATATGCAGATGAAAACAGTTGTACCTGCTTGGGCAATCATAGGTATAATTCTTGTAAGTATATTCACTATTTTTATTTCAACTTTTATTCCTGCAAGAAAGGCGTCAAAAATCACTCCGATAGACGCAATTCGCCAAAGGCAAGAAATTAAAGTTAAACCTAAAAAGCTTAAAGCTCCTAAATATATCAAAAAAATATTTGGATATGAGGGTGAGCTTGCATATAAAAACCTTAAGCGTAACGGTAAAAAATCAAGGCTTATCACTGTTTCAATAGCACTTTCAATAGTTCTTTTTATTAGCTGTAATTATTTTTGCGGTATGTTTATTCAGGCAAGCGGATATGAAAAAAACATTCCTTATCAGATTTCTACAACTATTACTTACGGTCATAAAAAAGAACTTTATGATGCTCTTGATAAAATGCAGGGAGTTAATAAATATTATATTGATACAACGGATATGAGCATTTCCCTCGGCAAGTCAAGCCCGTTTATTAAGAATAACGAAATTAAAGATTTGGCAAATTATACATCTGATTATTCAAAGCTGTTCGGCGGAGAAAAGTATGTTTCTACAGTGATTCACTATGTTGACGACAGCGAGTTTAATACGCTTTGTGAAAATAACGGTATTGATTATAATGCTTTTTACGGTGACAGTCTTAAATGCGTTCTGCTTAACAATCTTACTCATAAGCAGGATACAACGAAAGTGTTTAACAACAGCATTATTGGCAAGCATATTATTCAAAATCCTGATTATGCAAGCGACGATAGAAATCCGCTTGATATAGAGGTTGGCGGTCTTGTTAAATTTGATAAAAACAGCCTGCCGTGCAATCTTGTTGCACCAGGCGTAGTCGGTATAATTATGCCCTATTCTCAGTACATAAATGTGGTAAACAAAGGAGTAAAGGCAAACGATATTTCAATGAATGTGTGCGTTGAAACCGACGAGCATAAAGAAGTTGCAGAAAACCTTACAACGCTGCTTAATGAAAATGATTTCGGTGGCGGTTATGTTTCGGATATTGTTGACACACTTGAAACAATGAATACTGTTATATTTATAATTCAGGTATTTGTTTACGGATTTATTACCCTTATTTCGCTTATTACAATTGCAAATATCATCAATACCATTTCTGCAAATATTGCACTTAGAAGAAAAGAATTTGCAATGTTGAAATCTGTCGGCACAACACCTAAAGGCTTCAGCAAAATGGTTAGCCTTGAAAGTGTATTTTATGCACTTAAAGCAGTGATTTTCGGTGTGCCGATAAGTGTTTTAATAAGTGTGGTGCTTAATAAAATGCTCGGCGAAAGCTCAATACCGTATCATTTTGATATTAAACTTTATTTAAGTGTTATTATTGTAGTTTTCGTTCTTATCTTAATAACAATGATTTATTCGGTAAGAAAGCTTAAAAGTGATAATATTATTGAAGCACTAAAAGAAGATATTAGTTAAAAAAAACTCTCCTTCATAAGTGAAGGAGAGTTTCAGCGTGTAGAAAAAGCCAAATTATAAATTTCTACACGCTGGTAGATTTCGAGAAAGTGAGATAAATTTTGTATTTTGTGAGCGGGAGCTGTACGATGGTACTGCCCCCGAGCAAAAGACAAAAAGCGCCAAAGACGGCAAGGACTCGATGTCCTTGCCGTCTTTC